>Ga0114993_10000445_pt1 | contig 48557 bp, 57 predicted proteins | sample ArcticOcean_MG_C_FD_87042 | JGI IMG/M metagenome (GOLD analysis project Ga0114993, IMG submission 87042) | Marine microbial communities from western Arctic Ocean - ArcticOcean_MG_CB2_150 | ecosystem: Environmental > Aquatic > Marine > Oceanic | place: Arctic Ocean: Canada Basin | collected... | reverse complement strand
TAGTGCTACAAAAATGGGTTTCAGATAGTCTATTTATTAGAGTTCAAGGATTCAAAAAACATCTTGAAGATTGCTGTAATGGGAATGGGTGTTGCAGGTAGTTATCTTATGGCTAGATTAAAGAATTCAGAACATGAAGTAATAGGATATGAAAGGATGACAGAGCAAAAACATGACTCAATTTGTGCATGGGGTACAATAAAATCAGAATTAAATGAATTTTGTAAAAAAACAGGTAGAAATTTTGATGATTTCTTGATTCATGACGGTAAAAATATGCATGTAAAGATGATGAAGAATGATGTAGAATTTGATATTGGCTTGAAAGGATTATGTACCTATGATAAATTAGGATTGATTAAAGATTTCATTAAAGATTGTAATGTAGTTTTTGGTGAAGCACCAAAATTAGAAGAACTTGAAAAAAAATACGATATGATTGTAGATTGTACAGGATTTCATAGGGTCTATCTCCCAAAAATGCAACAGGATTTCTTTTTACCAACATATGAGTATAAGGTTGAATACGAAAATGGTGTACCATATGACGATTTTTACATTGAACCATTTCCTGGCATGTCAGGATATTTTTGGTACTTTCCATTAGGAGAAAAATTTGCACATATTGGTGCAGGAGATTACAATAAGAACCATGTCAAAGCAACAGATGATTTTCTAGAAAAGCATGGAGGAAAAATAGTTGCAACTAAAGGACGTCCAATTAGATTGGCAACTCCAGATAAATGTAAACCGTATTATTCTGGAAAAGTAGTTGGTGTTGGTGAATCAATTGGAACAGTATATGCGTTGTTAGGCGAAGGAATTATTCCATCAATGCAATGTGTTGAAATTTTCTTAGAGAACATGCATGATTTCAAAGCATATGAAAAAGCAATTGAAAAACACTACAGAGTCTATGCTAAAGTATTTAATTTTGTAAGAGCAAAAATTCAAAAGAATTTCAGTTTGTTAAAAGCACTACCAGACTTTTTATCAATATTTAGATACATGAAAAAGAACGAAGACCGATTTGGAATGCATATCAAAATGGCAGATTTAATGAAAGTGGCAAAAGGCTAAGTCATACTTAAAGAACCAAATCCATCTTTTAACGTTCTTCCTGATTTCATATTATAATCATATATTGTACTAGAATATTCATCCAGAATTTCTTTCATAGAATCTAATGACTCATCAAGATAAAATCCTGGACAATCTCCTGTAAATTGAAATGTTGCATGAACTCTTGCATGACCATTATCATTTTGTGACCAAGTTGAAAATGGATATAGATAACAAACTCCAGGACGATCTGGATGAATTCCACATGCACCCTCTGTATCTAAAAATCTGCATGTTATATGAGTACCATCATCTGCCTCAGTTTCATCTTCTCTTCTTTTGAGATTAATATTTGTCATTACTGATACTCCACCAGAAGGAGTTGGCTCCTCATGTGTAGCAATCATTGTTTCTTTTTTAATAAAGTCTGAAGTTTTTTGATATTTTAATCCTATACCAATTTGAATTAGATCATCTGATGTGAGAGGTAATCTACCTTGTCTATTACAACAATTATGACAATCAGGCCAATAACATTTCCATAAAATATATTTTTTTTCTTTTGATAAATAAGGAATATGAAATATAACATCTTTTATTTGCACTGTAAAATCAGATACGTCAGTATATTTACCAAGTATAAATTGACGAATTATTGGATCAATGTCCCAATCTTTTTCAAGCATGGTAAGTGAATTTAAAATTTCATTATCTGACAATGAGTTATAACCATATTCTTAGATGTTATTAATGTTGAGTGATAAAGGAAAATATGCAGTTGCAACTGAACATAGAAGATTTATTTGGAAAGAAATTATTTGGCCATTAGTTCTAGAAGTTAATGATGTCTCATTTACCTTGAGAAAATATCAACAAAAACGAGATGAGATTTGTAATAAAACTAATATGACAATTACAAGTATATCCAGAGGATTAGCATCTCTTATACAAAAATCAATTTTATTTAAAGAAAATGATGTATATTCAATTCATTATAGATTAATTCCATATATGAGATTGAAAGCAGATTGTGACTATGCAACTGCATTACATGAAACTAAGATTAGATAATCTATAAACCAAATTATTATATTCTATTTTTTTTAAATTCTTATGTTAGCCCGGTAGTGTAGCGGCAAGCATAGAGGCCCCTGGAGCCTTTGACCTCGGTTCGAGTCCGGGCCGGGCTACTGTAAATTTATCATATGATATTCACATTAAATTTTCTAGTTTGCTCTTTTTTGTAATTAAAGAGTTTGTATAATTATCTAGAAGCCTGTGCTACTCGTTCTAATTCGTTCTTTTTCTTAATAGAAGGTGAAGTTGTATCATTATTTGCAGATAAAATCAGATGTTCTGCAATATACTCTTCTATAGGTTTAGGATTTGAAAATGTAGCCTCTTTTATTCCATCAGCAATAAATCTCAAGGCAAGATCAACTCTACGTAAAGGAGCAACATCAACAGATACATGATAAACTGTTCCGCCATAAACAATTCGTGTGGTATCCTCATTTGGAGCAGAATTCTCAACAGCTCTAACTAAAACCTCAACAGGATTTTGACCAGTTTTTAAATTAATTATATCAAATGCAGTTCTAACTATATTTAGAGAATGGATTTTTTTACCTCCCATTCTACCAGTGTTTTTAGCATATTTTTTACCAAAGTGCATAAGCTTGTTTGCAAGTCTTTCAACAATATTTACATCCCCCTTGTTGAATCGTTTAAGTGCAGAACGACCAAAATCCAATGGAATTATAGTTTGTTTTAAAGAAATTGCTGTTTTTAGTCCAATATCATTAATGGTTATTTCAGTTGTATCCCATTTTCTAAATAAAAGTAATTTTTGTTCAGTCATTTCTATCTCCTTGGTTTTTCTTTCTTACCTAATACTAATTCACGTAAAGATGTATCATTTACTTTAAAAATCTTGAAACGAACTCCTGGAATATCTCCCATTGCACCACCTTGTGTTGCACCCATTCCTTCAACATGTACTTCGTCATGTTCATCAATGAAATTCATTGCACCGTCACGAGGTAAAAATGCGGTAATTGATTTACCATTTTTAATTAATTGAACTCTACAACATTTTCTAACAGCAGAATTAGGTTGTTTTGCTTCAACACCAACTTTTTCTAAAACAATTCCTCTAGCCTGTGGAGCACCTGCAAAAGGATTTGATTTTTTATCAAGACCTAATTTTCTTCGTTTATAAGTTGAAATAGCCCAACGTTGTTTTTTTCGTTTTTCTTTTAAATCTCGTCCAGCAAATAAGCCTAAAGGTGATTTTGCCATATTACCACTCGAGTGAGATTTCCTGACTATTAATAAGTACACTTGTTATATCAAAATATCTTCTTGCAAGCAGTCTAGCCTTTTCAGCATTACGACCTTCTCTACCAACAACTACTCCTTTTTTAGAACCATCTACGATTACAATAGCTTGTTGTGAACCATCAAGTCTTTCTGACATTTTAATTTCTTTAATATATTTTTCATTCAATACATTTTTTAAAAATTTGACAGGATCACTTGAATATTCAACCAACTCAACATTTCTATCTATTTTAGTCTGAAGTAGTTTGATATGTGAACCACCTTTTCCTATAGCTAACCCCATTTTTCCTTCATTTACAACAAAAATAATTCTATTTTGTTTCTCATCTTCAACACAATCTCTTGCTGTTGCTTTTGTAATATTTTGGAATAAAGACATTAATCTCATTTGATCAGTTGATAGCTTTATTTCTTGTGTCATTATTTTTCTTGTGTAATCCTAAAAATTTTTAAAGACTCATTTAAACTTTGATTAGAAAGTTTTGTTGGAAAGGTATTTAATAACATCATTAAGTTTCAGATTCTTGTATTAGTGATTTAATATCAGATTCAGAAATTTTTGGCAATGATATTGCAGATATTCTAAATTGCAATCCACATAATTTACCAAGGCTAACTGACGTTCCATCAAATTTTAAAGTAGATATATTTGATTTTTTTGCATCTGTTTCAATTTTTTTGTACATTTCTTCTGGAATTGATTTTGATAAAATAACAAATTTAGATTCTGAAATAGAATTTAAGACTTGTTTTACCCCAAATGTACATTGATTTGCTTTCAAAGCATCTTTCAAAGTTTTTTCAAGTAGTTTTTGCATTATTGGACCTTTGAAAATTTTAATTTTATGCGACTTATAGATTTATTGGAATTCTAATATCCACGACTGTTTCTATCAGGTTTGTCAATATTTGGATTCCTAAATCCATGTTTTTCCATCATATGATTCAAAAATCTAATATCGTTTTCAAATTTTTCACCACAAACTGAACATATTGACATATTTATTGTAAAATTCATTATAATTTTAGCCTATTTGATTATAAAAGATGCCAGCACCACTGCTTCCCAACGGCTCTCGCATGTTAGTAACACAGCAGCGACATTGGGTTTGACTTCTAGGTTCGGAAAGGGACTAGGTCGCACCCCAACGCTATGGCCGGCTTGAAATTTCTTATTGTCTCTTCTCTATTAAGGTAACGAAATTACAATTTTTTCTAGGTAAAAACTTGGAATTATGTTTAATTTCAAAGAGGATAAATTAAAGCCTTAGAGAAATATCGATATGACACACCGTGTAGCAGTATTAGATAAAGAATTATGCCAACCAAAAAAATGTGGTTTAGAATGTATAAAATATTGCCCTGTAAATAAATCAGGAGCAGATTGCATAGTTCTAAATGAAGAAACAAAAAAAGCACAAATTGATGAAGACATTTGTAATGGTTGTGGCATATGTGTAAAAGTTTGTCCTTTTGATGCAATTACAATTGTCAATTTAGCTAGTGAATTATCAACTGATAAAGTGCATCAATATGGAATTAATTCATTCAGATTATACAAACTTCCTACTCCAAAGAAAGGTGAGGTAGTAGGTTTACTGGGTAGAAATGGAATGGGTAAAAGTACAGTTGTAAATATTTTATCTGGAAATCTTAAACCAAATCTAGGCAATTACTCAGAACCACCAGAATGGAATGATATACTAAAATTTTATAGTGGAACTGAATTAAAATCACATTTTGAAAAAATAAAAAATAATGAAATTAAGGCTTCAATAAAACCACAACAAGTTCACAATATTGCAAATGTATTTGATGGAACTGCTAAGGAATTATTAGACAAATATGATGAAAGAGGCGAAACAAACCAACTAATTAAAAAACTAGGATTGGAAAATTCACTGGAACAAAGATTAAATGAACTTAGTGGTGGTGAATTACAGAGAATTGCTGTTGCGGTTACAGCATCAAAAGATTCAGACTTTTATTTCTTTGATGAACCATCTTCATACAATGATGTTTTTCAGAGAACTGAAGTAGCAAGAGTAATTCATAGTTTGGCTGATATTGGCAAAAGTGTAATGGTTGTAGAGCATGATCTAACACTATTAGATTTTTTGAGTGATTATGTAGAAGTGTTATATGGTGTTCCAGCTGCATATGGGATTGTATCTAGTGTTTTAACTACTAAAGTAGGGATTAATGTTTTCCTTGATGGATATCTTCCAACAGAAAATGTACGATTTAGAGACAAAAAATTTACATTTAGTGCCTCTACATCTACTGATGAAATTCATCAGGGTGATGAAATAATTTCTTATCCTAGACTTGAAAAAAAATATTCCAAATTTTCAGTATCAATCGATCCTGGAATAGTTCGTAAAGGCGAATTATTAGGAATAATGGGTGCTAATGCACTAGGAAAAACAACGTTTATGAAAATGATTGCAGGTGTTGAAAAACCAGATACAGGTTCAATAAATAAGAAAATTAAGATTGCATACAAACCACAATATCTCAATAATGATATTGATGATGAAGTTATATCAATTTTAGAAAAATCAAATGATAGTCCAATTGAGGGTAGTATTGAAGAAGAACAAATTATTGAACCATTAAAAATTAAAAAATTATATAACAAATCTTTGAAGAATTTGTCTGGAGGAGAGCTACAAAAAGTTGCAGTTACATCATGCCTCTTACAAAAAGTTGATTTGTATGCATTAGATGAGCCATCAGCATTTTTAGATGTGGAAGATAGAATTGCTGTTGGTAAATTCTTACAAAAATTTGTTCGCTCATTTGGTAAATCAGCTATAATTATAGATCATGATCTTCAGTTAATGGATTTAGTTTCAGATTCTATAGTTATTTTTGAAGGAGTTTCAGGCATTAAAGGTCAAGCAACAAAACCATTACCAAAACATGCTGCAATGAATCAATTTCTACAGTCATTAGACATAACATTTCGTCGTGATGAGAAAAGTCGCAGACCAAGAGTTAACAAAGATGGTAGTAGGTTAGATAAAACTCAGAAAGACTCTTTGAATTATTACTATAAAAAATGACCAAAATGCTAAAAAAAACACTGGAAAATATTCTTTCAAAAAAAGAGAGTCAGGAATTAATTTCGGCGTTTGATCAAATTGGTGATATAATTATAGTAAGAATTCCAGATTCACTTATTTCAAAGAAAAAGATTATTGGTGAAACGCTATTAGAACAAGTCAAAACTACAAAATCTGTATTTTATCAATCATCTCCGGTAGAAGGAGATTTTCGTACAAGAAATCTTGAGATTTTAGCTGGTAATGATAAAACAGAAACAGAATACAAAGAGAGTGGTTGCCGATTTATAGTTGATGTTAAAAAGGCATTTTTTTCACCTAGATTATCAACAGAAAGAGAAAGAATATCAAATTTAGTCAACGATGATGAGATTGTGATTAACATGTTTGGCGGAATTGGTATGTTTTCAATAATAGCTGCTAAAAAGAAATCTTGTAAAGTTTACAATATAGACATAAATCCTAATGCATCAAAACTATGTGAAGAAAATTTAAGATTAAATAAACTGAAAGGGAATGTAATATCATTAAACGGAGATGCTGCAGATCTTATTAAGGAACAATTAAAAAACTGTGCTGATAGAGTGTTAATGCTTCTTCCAGAACGCTCAGATGAATTTTTAGATTCTGCAATCTCATCTTTAAAAAAAATTGGAATACTTCATTATTATTCACATATACATGCAGACAAGAAGCAAGATGCACCAAAACTATCAGAACTACACTTTCTAGAAAAGAATAAAGTACAATCAGCAATTCTTAATTCAAAAGTTGTTCGACCTGTAGGACCAAGATTTTATCAAACAGTAGTTGATGTTAAAATACAAAAAAACTAATCATCGTCTGTGATTACTGATGATGGTTTTGCAGATGTTGTTGCCATCATATAACCAATCCATGAAACTATTCCAAGAACACCACCTACAACCATCAAAATAGTTAGTTGTAATACAATTGGACTCCATTCAGATAACATTAGTAAATATGCATATGCAAAAAATGCAGCAATACATAAAATAAATATCATTATACCAAATCCACGTCTTTTTGACATGTTCTACACCAAGAATGAAGCTATTTAATTGAATCTAGAATTCTATTGCCATCATGTAAGCATCTTCTCCATCACGATAATATGCTCTATGTTTTTGTTTTATGATAAAACCTAATCTTTCGTAAAGTTTTACAGCTTTATTGTTACTACAACGAACTTCAAGGTAAAATTCATTACATTGTTTATTCTGAACAGCTTTTATTGATTCTTCAACCAATGCACTACCAATTCCATTGTTACGAAACTGTTCTAAAACAGCAACAGAAACTAGATGTGCCTTTTTTACAAATCCAAGTTTTTTGAAATTTGAAAATCCAAATTCAGATTTAGACATTATGTAACCTACATTGATTGAGCCTTTTTGTGCAATAAGAAAAGCCTCAGGAAGTTCAGCTAAAAGACTCTCATAAAAATAATCAGAATAATGCTCAGGCAGTGTCTTCATATTTATCTCCATTATCGAAATAAGATCACTTGTATCTATCCGCCTTATTATAGAATCACCTATTTGTCTTAAAATTACCTGCATGAAATTTGTATTATTATCAAATATTTAATTCTAGGTAGGAAAGGCAATTATGGAATAAAATATCATTAATCTTAATGATGGAATTTACTCAAGAAGATATCAAAAAAATAGTTTCATCATTTTTCAAGATAGATGATACAGAGATATCACTTTCAAAGATCAAGTTTTACTTTACTGACAAGAACTTCAAAACTAAATTTATTCAAATAACTCAAGAATTAGAAGAGATGAATCTTCTTTGTACTCTAGAAAAAAAATCTGATAGTCTGATGTTAGTTGTTTCTAAACTCCCACCACAAAAACAAAGAAAGTGGTTATCTAAAACATGGATACCTAGAATTCTTTTTGTAATAACAGTAGGTTTTGTCTTAATAGATGGATTCTATAGAACAATAGGAGTAAATCGATTAGCAGAAATTGGTGATCCATTAGCAGTAGCAGTACTTTATGCATGGGCATTGATTGGTATACTAGGAATTCATGAAGCAGGTCATTTAATTGCAGCAAGATGGCATAATATTAAAACAACTTGGCCATATTTTATTCCAGGTATTCCGATTTATGGAATACCAACATTTGGTGCATTTATACAATCTAGAGGATTAACTGTTAATCGAGATATTTTATTTGATATAGCAATTGCTGGACCTATAGCTGGATTAGCTGTGGCAATAGTTGTAGCAGTATTTGGAGTGTATACATCACCTGTTATTGATAATGAATTAGCCGAACAGCTATTTGGAACATCTAGACTTATGGAAATGAATGAAAATATCATAATGAAGATAATAATAATTTTATTTGATAAGAACGGGGATGACGTGCAACTTGTTATGTCTCCAATAATGTTTGCTGCTTGGCTTGGATTTTTAATTACATTTTTAAATTTATTACCAGCATGGCAATTAGACGGTGGACATCTAGCAAGAGTACTTTTAGGAAAAAAGTGGCATAGAATTGCAACTTATGCAAGTATGGGTGTACTTGTTTTGTTAAATTATTGGATGATGGCAATTTTAATTTTAATTCTTAGCTCACGAAGTAAAGATACACAACCACTTGATGATGTATCACCATTGTCTAAAAATAGAAAAATAATGTATATTGGTGTAATTATACTAGCAATTTTATGTGCACCATTACCAAGTTCAATTTTGCGTTAAAATAGTTCGTGCACCATCTTCAATTATCTTAACTTTTTGTCGTAAACCCTGATTCTTTAATATGTAATCCATTCCTTTTTTAATTCCATCAAATGGAATCATGTTAAATTTCTTAACATATGTTTCAGGTAAAATGGAAACTAAACCAACTTGCATATTTTTCTGTATTTGATGTAAATAAAGTAAATTCTCCATTCCCTCAATATAACGTGAGGAATTTTTTATTTTTTCAATAGTAAGTCTGCCATCAATAAATTGTTGAAATGATTCAGAACCAATACCGTTAAGACATTCTGCTAATAGAATTACTAACCCCTGATTTTTTACAACAGAATTACAATTCCATAAAGAAGATAATGATTTAGAAAATGTCTGATTACTTGCATCTTTTCCAGTACTTAGTATGAATGTTTTATGTGGCTCCATATTTTGTGAGCATGATTTTGCAAATACATTAGAAATTGACATAGTAGATTTGGGATGATCAATGGATAAATCAATTATACCGTTAATATTTGATATAATTTCAATTGAAGATATTTCAAAAGAATCTACAAAATCTTTGGCTACTTGAATAGTAGATAAAATCTGGCCTGGATTAGGCGAATCTCCATCTCGTTTTTGAAATGCATTAATCATTTGAGATTTCCCAAACTGCTTTAATAATCTAGTAGAATTTGTTTCAAATCCAAATAAACCATCAAATTCCATTTCACTAAGAAAAATTAAATTAGAATTTGTTAATTCATCTTGTTCAAACTGTACAATTATAACATTTTCAGGATTTCTTGATTTAACTAAAGATAGAATTTTCTTATCAACTAATAATTTAGGTTTTGGAAGTGATTTATTTTCACATTTTTCAAAAATTTTTGTAAGTATGATTTGAACGGATTTTGTATAATTTAATAAAACAATTTCTATAGATTTTGAAAGATCAATATTTTCTATTTTTTCATTTATTTTAGAATCGTCCATAAGATGACTATCAAAAATAGGTTTTTCATCAAGATTCTCTGCTAGAATATCTAATACGACATCATTATTCCCATAATTCAACCAAATTTCAGGCATGATTTATCTACAATACAAACCAAAATAAATACAGCTAACTAACTTACGATATGGATTTTGTTAAAGAATTTGCAACATTTCTTTATGAAAAAAAGATTATCAGATTCGGTGATTTCACTTTGGCAAGCGGAAAAAAGAGCCCTTATTATATCGATCTTAGACTGGTTCCAAGTTTTCCACACGAATACCGAAAAATGATTAAAGAATTACAAAATTTAATTGCAGAAGATGTAGGATTTGAAAACTTTCACTCACTTGTGTCAGTTCCAACTGGAGGATTGGTAGTTGCAGCATCACTTGCAACCGAAATTGTAAAACCACTCATCTATGTTAGAAAACAGGTAAAGGAGCATGGAACTGGAAAGACAGTTGAAGGTGTAACTTGTCAGGATATGAAACTGTTAATGATTGAGGATGTTGTAACAAGTGGTGGTTCAGTCATTAATGCAATCAAATCAATCAGAGAAGAAAAGATGGTTGTAACAGATGCATATGCAGTGGTTGACAGAATGGAAGGGGCAACACAAGCATTACAAGTTGATGGTGTAAAGCTTCACAGTCTTTTAACAATTAATGATATTACACAAAGTTTGTTTGAGCAAAAATTAATTACCGAAGATGTACTAAAGCAAGTTCAAGACAGAATAAAGTAGAGAGGCAGCTCAGTCAAATGCCTTTACATCATTAATCAGGTATAACTCTGATTCTTCATTGCAGCCAAATATTGTAGAAAACAAACACGTTATAAAATTTCTATTTTCCAAAATAGACATAATTATGGGCCCGAAGGGCTTCGATCCCTTGGCTCCTCGGTTATGAGCCGAGTACTCTACTAGGCTGAGTTACGGGCCCTAAGCAAACAAATTATTTCTTAGTAAAAAGTGTTATAGGATTTCAACAATATGCTTCATAACAACTATCAAGTAAAAGATTTTGTGCATTAATAGATTTTTTCGCGATTTCTAGTAATTCTGCATCACTTTTAGATGAGTTATCAATGATCTTTTCCCAGGATGCAGTGTGTCGTATATCTGCAGTCATATGTTCTTCAAAATACTGAATTGAATTCTTATTATCTAATCCATAAAAATTCTTTAAACCTTCAATTTTGGTCTTACTTATTTTTGGAATTTCTTTTTCAAATGCATACATTGCACATGCACCTTCATCATAAGAAGTCATTAGAGATGCAAGATTATTTACAGCATTTTGAGTCTTTTTCAATCCTTGATAGGATGTAAGTTCATCAATGTCTATACCCATAGAAAATGCAAATTTTTCCCATAGTCCAATGTGTTGTGCTTCTTCTTCCATATTTCCAATTAATTCAGATTTAGATTCACTTGGAGTCATTTCGATAATAGGTTTCATAAAATTTGGAACTTCTCTTACTAATTGATAATATTCTTTAGCATATCCAACTAATGATTCAAATTCGAGCTTTCCATCTGACCACATTTGATAGAAAGGGTGTTTAAGTAAACTATTGTCTTCAATAATCTGATCGATTTTTTTTATTAGTAAATTCATGATTATTAACTTAAAATATGATAAAAAAACCTTTGTAGATTCCAAAAAGATTTATGGATTATAACATGAAGTTGAATTAGCTCCTGTAGTGTAGTCCGGTCAAGCATTTAGGCCTTTCACGCCTGAGACTCGGGTTCGAATCCCGACGGGAGCATACAATTCTAAAGTTTAATATGTTATTTCATAAAATTTTGATTAGATATTTTTGGATAGAAAAAACATAGAAATTAATCCGCTTTTAGAAGTATACAGTAATTACATTGATAAGATTAATTCAGCTCTACAAAAAGAATTGGAACTATATTTAGAATCAGAATTTTGTGAGCCTCTAAAATATGCATTAGATGGAGGTAAACGAATTAGACCAATCATTTTGCTCTTAGCATCAGAATGTGTAGGAAGTATTGATGATAATGTTTATGCAGGTGCATGTGCAATTGAACTGCTTCATACAGAATCAGTAATCCATGATGACATTATTGATAATGAAACAAAGAGAAGACATAAAGATCCTTTTTATATCAAATATGGATATAACACAAGTGTTCTAACTGGAGATTTTGTTCTAGGATTAATTCTAAACATTTCATCTAGATTAGATAATGCAAGAGTTACTAAAGATTTGGCAACAGCTGCAATGCTTATGAGTGAAGGAGAAGTTCTTGAGGGTAAATTGGAAGAAAGTGAAGATGTAACATTTGAAGATTACATCAAAGTAATGGATTACAAGACAGCAACTGCATTTGAAATGGCTGCAAAGTTAGGAGCAATAATTGGTGGTGGAGATGAAGAAAAGATTTCAGGATTAGCTGAATATGGAAAAAATATAGGAATTGCATATCAAATTAAAGATGATTTGATGGATTGGAAAAATGAAGACAAATTATTTAATTTACTAGTTAAGAAGAGTTCAGATCCAAGAGTTGTTTTCAACAAAATGGAAGAGTTGTTAAAATTATATTCAGAAAAAGCACTAGAAAGTCTAAGAAAGATTAAAGATTCAAACTCGAAACATTACTTGGAAGATTTAATTCGTTTTACAGAGTTTAAGGCATAATTACACCAGTTAATGTTGGTGAAGCCATTTCTGCAAATTTAATTATTGGATCTGGGTAAATACCAATAGTTACTATAAATATAATAGAAAATATCATAACAGCTATTATTGAAGCTGGTTCTTTAATTCGTTTTTCAGTTTCTCCCTCAAAGTACATTTTTCGTATAATCCAGCCATAGTAACCTAATGATAGTGCACTGTTTAGTACTCCAGCTATTGCAAGCCATGGAGCCCACCAAACAATATTACCTGCATCAATTGCAGAACCAAATAACATTAACTTACTCCAGAATCCATTTAGTGGAGGAACTCCTGCAAGAGCCAACAAGGAAATTACTAATCCAAGTGCAGTAATTGGCATTCTTCGTCCTAGACCTTTAATTTTGTCAAGATGTATAATTCCTAGAGTTGTAACTATACCAGCAACTGCAATAAATGCAGCACCTTTCATTACAGCATGATTTAGAATATGAAATAATGATGCCTGTAATCCAAGTCCTGAAAATGGGGCAATGGAGATACCGATTAAAATGTAACCTGCATGACCAATGCTAGAATATGCTAACATTCTAGTAAGATTCTTTTGCATTATTGCAGCTATATTACCAACTGTCATTGTCATAATAGCTATAACTCCAAGTGCCAAAGTCCAATCTAGATTCAATGCAATTGTTCCCAAAATTATTATTCTTAATGCTGCAGCAAATCCTGCTTTTTTTGTTCCAGCTGCTAATAATGCAGTAATAGGTGGTGGAGCACCCTCATATGTATCTGGTAACCACATGTGAAATGGAACAAGACCCATTTTGAAACCAAAGCCTGCAATTAACATACCTACTGCTAATAATCCAAGAGGTAACATCTCTGCATCAAGTACAGCAAATACTTGAATTATTTCACCAATATTTGTAGAACCTGCAATACCATATGCAATAGACATACCATAAATTATAATTGCAGAAGACATTGCACCGAATAAGAAATATTTTATTGCTGCTTCGTTAGAAATTGGATTCTTTTTATTAAATCCAGCTAAAATGTATGTTGGAATACTCATTAATTCCCAACCAACAAATAACATTACAAGATCTGTTGAAAATGCAATTAAGACCATTCCAATAGTTGCAAGTAAAATTAAAGAGAAGTAAACTGCTGGATTTGGTCTATTTTTCATATAACTAAAAGAGCCAACAACAGTGATTATTGATACAATTAACATTGCTATAGCAAAGAATGAACCAAACGCATCATCAACTAATACATCTGCAGAGAAAATTGCTGCAGGTGCAATTGAATCAGAATAAAATTGATATGCAACAAATCCAATTGAAATTATTAATGCGGTAAATGCAATTGTACCATAAAATGTGGAGCCACCTTTTTCTTTTCTTATTACACTAATTACTGGTATGGCCATTCCTGTAACACCAAGAATAATCATTAGTACGATTGGAGTAGAAGTTATTTCAATCATTCATATCACCTATAGTAATAATAACAGGACTACAAACAGTATTCCTGCTCCAAATACGTAAAGATAAGATTGTGTAACACCGGTTTGAGTTCTTTGTACTACTTTAGCACTCCAACCTACTGCACGTTCAAAACCAATATTCATGCCTTTATCAATTGCAGTTTGTTCAAAGTATCTCCAAATTGCTCTAGATGCCCATAATGGTGCAGTTACAAATCCCCAATAAACAAATGCGTTAAGATACCATCTATTTAGTAGGAATTTGTGTAATGCATAAAAGACAATATTTGAATTAACAAATTTTACAGGATCTACCCAACGACCAATATAGAAAATATATCCTAAACCAAATCCTGTGGCAAACGCAACAAGAGATGCACCTAAAGCTATTGGATTTAATCCTGACAAGAATTCAGGTAACATTGAATCCACAGATTCTAGATGTGAGGTATGTATTCCAAATGAATTTTCCAAGTACTCACCAAACAAATGATGAATTCCTTCTTCTGCAGAAAGACCCATGATACCAATTCCAATTGTTAGTACTGCTAAAATTCCATATGGAATCCACATTGATTTTGGTGCATCATGTATGTGGTGTCCTTCACTCTCCATTTTTTCAATATGCTTACTATTCTTTCCGTAAAAGACCATACCCAACATTCTTGTTGTATAGAATGCTGTAATAACTGCAGTCAATACTGCAATGATGAATATTGGTAATGCCCAACCACTTCCAGATTCATAAACTGCTGCAAATATTGCATCTTTGCTCCAGAAACCTGTTGTAATAAATGGCGCACCCATTAATGCAAGCCCTGCAGCCCACATGAATGCATAAGTTTTTTTCATCTGTTTACGAAGACCGCCCATATCTGTCATAAATCGTGAACCTACAACATGCAGTAATGAACCAGCTGCCATAAACAAGGATGCCTTAAACATTGCATGCGAAATTAAATGGAAGAAACCAGCTGTATACCCATCTACATATTGTGTTGATAATCCTGCAACACCAAGTGCCATCATCATGTAGCCTATTTGAGATCCAGTTGAATATGCTAAAACTTTCTTAATTTCTGGATTTACCATTCCTTGTGTAGCAAGTAATAATGCAGTGATTGCACCAACCCAGGCAATTATTTCAAAGAATTGATCTGCAAGAATTCCTGCAGCAGCCAATGCAAATACTAATGGACCTAATCTGGCAACCAAAAATACACCAGCCTTTACCATAGTTGCAGCATGAATTAATGCTGAAACTGCAGTTGGTCCAGTCATTGCCTCTAAAAGCCATTCATTAAGTGGGAATTGTGCTGATTTTCCTATAGCACCACCAAATAACAACACAAATGCCGGAACAAGTAGTCCTTGAGCAGACATGTTTACTGCCCAAGTAGTTTCAGTGTATAATTCTCTTAGACCAAATGTACCTGCAAATGCAAAGATCAAAAACATGCCTGCCAACATCATTATATCACCAACTTTAGTCATTATGAAAGCCTTCATTCCAGCATGTGTTGGAGAAAAGTATTCCATTACTCCTAATGCAGATCTACCTTCTTGACCAACATGATCTTTCTTTTTATCACGATACCAGAAACTGATTAATGCATAAGATGCAAGTCCTACACCTTCCCAACCAAAGAATATTTGCAGTAAATTATCAGATAATACAATTAATTGCATTGAACCAATGAAAAACATCATCCAGAACCAGAATCGCATAATGTCCTTGTCTCCTTTCATGTAGCCTGTACTATAACACAAAATGAGGAATGAAATCCATCCAACAACATTTGCCATAATTATTGAGAGAGGATCACCAAGTACACCGGCCTTAATACCAATTGTATCAATCCACATTATTTGATGATGAATCTCATTAGCCTCTAATGCCATTGGCAATAGTGTTGCTGCAGAAATCGCACTCATTGCTCCAAATGCAATTGCAACTCTACCTGTTGTAAGTTTTGAAAACTTACCAACTGCTGGAATAATTAATGCTGCAGCAAATGGAAGTATCCAAATCAGCCAGACATTTATTTCATTTACAGGTATACCAAAGAAATCATAAACCATAATCTATACCCCCAATACTCCTTGCATGTATGGCATAATCCTACTCAAGAAAATATCTGGATAAATTCCTACAACAATTGTAAATCCTGCCAGAACCATCATTGGTGCAAGCATATACCAACTTCCATCCTTTACATTTGACAAATTTTCAGGAAGTTTTCCAAAGAACACGCGTTTGAGCATCCATAGCATATATGACATGGTTAATACTGTAGCAACGAGACCTAATGCAAACATCATACTCCTTAAATCGTTTCCTTCTTCAATTGCAGTTTCTAATGCTCCGTAAAATAACATCCATTCTCCCATAAAACCACTAGTTGGTGGAACTCCCATTATTGTTAATGCACCAATTACAGCACATACAGCAGTTATCGGCATTTTTCCTGCAAGACCACCGAGTTTAGATATACTTCGTGTTCCTACTTGTACTATCAATACACCAGCAGTCATGAAAAGAAGTCCTTTTCCAAGTGCATGTGAAACATACATCATTTCAGCACCTGACAAACCGTATGCAGATAACGAACCTAATCCAAATAGAATATAGCCCATCTGGCTAATACTAGAATAAGCAAGTAATCGCTTCAAATCATCTTGCATAAGTGCCATTGCTCCTCCATAGAACATTGTCGCAACACCCCAAACTGTAAGCACAATTGATAAATCAGAATAAGTTTGTGGTAAAAATTCAATTATTAGTCGAAATATTCCATAAGCACCAATACCAATCATTGCTGGAGAAAGTAATGCACTGATAGGAGTTGGTGCCGCACCGTGGGCATATGGAAGCCAAATATGAAATATGAATGCAGCAAGCTTAACTCCTAATCCAAGAATTATTGCAACTGCTGATATTACAATAATATCTTCAGGAATTTCTGATTCTACAATATCTACAAAGTCAAAACTACCAATGCTTAATCCAATTGCTAAAAATCCTAATAATAATACGACAGCACCAACATGAGTCCAGAAAAAAAACATCAGTGCAATTCTACGTCTTGCACCATCACCATACCATGCTATTAAAAAGAATGCTGGGATTAACATTACTTCAAAGAAAATATAAAATTCAATCAAATTTGTAGATAACACAGTTCCAAGCATGCCCATTGCAAAGACAAGAAACATTGCAAAGTATAATCCAGATTGATTATTGATGTAAGTTTTCAATGCAGATGATTCAATCAATGCTGTTGTTTGACCTTCAGAAACATCACTATTTTGTTGATAATGTTCTTTGAACAAATGTTCAAACTTGTGAATCATGTATGGTTTTGAATAAATTGTAAGTATTGTGCATAGAACATATATTATTATTGCAAATGGTGCTGCCAATCCATCAAGTAGAAATCCAAATTCACCAAACAAAGTAGTCCATTGATAATGTTCTTCATACGTACCACCTATTGCTGCTTCAATAATTATAACAGTGCAATATAATAACAAACCAAATGTGAACCACATTACAGCATTTGTACCAAATTTTCTGCCTAAAACATAAGCAAGAGGTGATAATAACAGTGGTAAAAATACCGCCTGTAAAAGAACAAACTCCATTATCCTTTCAAACTCCGAAAGTCTGCAATATCGATATTTTTGTATAATCGATAAGCTACAATGATTAAAGAAAGTCCAACTGCAACTTCAGCTGCTGCAATTGCAATTGAAAACAATGCAAATGTTTGACCACCGCTATGGGCCTCCGGCATAAATCTTGCAAATGCAATTAAATTAAGATTTGCAGCATTAACAATTATTTCAATTGCAAAAAGCATTCGTATTGCATTTCTTTTGACAGATAAACCATAAATTCCAATGCCCAAAAGAGCAATGGAAACTAGAACAAATTCAATCAGTTCGTTGGTCATCTTCTATTGTATCCTCCCGTCTTGCTAGAACTAATGCACCGATTACAGAACCTGCTAATATTAGAGCCATTGCGATTAAAGCTGGCCAATAATATGTTAGAAAGTCTACACCTATGTCTCTAAAGTCTACAGCTTCAGAATCGGTTGTTATTGTTTTTACTCCAGAATCAAGAATTATTGCTCCCAATGCAACCATTGTAATTAACATTAAGCCAATTCCTGCTAATTTTCTTTTAGGATCTTCAATTTTCTTGAAGATTAATTCTCTTTTCACAAGCATTACTGTAAACAAAATTAATACTGCAATTGAACCCACATAAACTGCAATTTGAAACATTGCAACAAATGGTGAATCTAATAATATGAAGAATCCTGCAATTCCTCCTAATGTGCCCATTAATGCAATTGAGCCATAAATTAATGAGCGAAGTTCTAGTGCTGCTATTGCAGCTCCAATTGTTAAAACAGATAATGCAAGAAATAATGCATCAGCCATGTGTTGCACCTCTATCACCGATAATAATCTCGGCGTCTTGTTGTACACTTGGTTTTACTTGTAATTGCTGTGGTGTATAGATTAATGCCTCTTTTGTGAAAGATGATAATTCATAATCATTCGACATGTAAAGTGCATAGAAAGGACAAGCGTCTACACACAAACCACAAAATACACATTTACCATAATCTATCTGTGGCATTATAGCTTTTTTATTATGTTTCCAAGTGTTTGGAACTTTGACCATAGCTATTGCTTCTGCAATACCCTCACATGCAATTGAACAAAGATTACAGCCAGTACAGTGATCATGAAACAACATGTGTCTACCTTTGTAACCTGCAATACCTACACCTGTAGTTGGATCAAATTGATAACCGTCACCTACAAGTTTGAGTTTTTGTTCTGGATATCTTAGTGTAAAACGTTTTACAGCAAGATGTTTTACACCAGAATTTAATGCTTTGATTATTCCAGTAGCTGTACCCATTAGAATATACCTCCAGGTCCTAATATTCCAGCATATAACAATCCCAATGCAATAAAGATGTTAACAAATGACAAACCAATTAGCTTGTACCAACCAATGTGAAGTAACATGTCAATTCTAATTCTTGGAAAAACACCACGAGGTAGTAAAATAAAGAATATTACAGCAACAGTTTTTAGAACAAACCAGATTACTCCACTAATCAAAAGCTGCCCACTAGTGTACATTACTTCTCCCTGTTTTTGTAGAATCCATTCATTTGGATCTGCATCAAACAATGGTAACCCAGGAGTTGCAATTGTAAGGAATGCATCTCCAGTATAGCTTGTGATTTCAAGACCAGTAGTAATTATCTGCTCATCTAAAGGAGGCCAAAATACAGGACCTGTCCATCCACCTAAGAAAATTACTACAAACAAAGCTGCAAATGCGTATAATTTTACATATGAACCAAGTTGCACTAATCCATACATCATTCCTGAAAATTCTGTTAACCAACCTGCAACAATTTCACTTTCAGCTTCTGGTAAATCAAATGGAATTCTTTCTAATTCTGCTAACATTGCAGTAAAAAATACAATAGCACCTATTGGCATAAAGATAATCCATGGAAAACTACTTTGAGATTCAACAATTTCACTAAGATTTAATGTTCCTGTTAGAATTACAACTCCAAGCAGTGAAAGAATTAATGGTATTTCAAAAGATACCATTTGATGAAGTGCTCTAATTCCACCAATAAATGGATATTTGCTATTTGCTGACCATGCAGAAAGAATTGTGATAATTGGAAAAAATCCAATTACTGCAAATACTGCTAACAAACCAACATCCAAATCTGCAACAACCCAGCCACCTGGTGCAACTGGAATTAATGAAACAAATGCTGCAGCAGTAGCTACAAACAAAACTGGTGCAACCCAAAAAATTGGTTTGTCAGCTTTTGCAGGTATAATAATTTCTTTTGAGATTAATTTTAAACCATCTCCTGCAAGTTGTAATATGCCTTCTACTTTTCCACAATAAAATGGACCAACTCTTAATTGTAATTTTGCAAGCATTTTTCTTTCTACAAAAATTGTACTAGCTGCAATTAATGCAGCAAAACCAAATCCTGGAAACGCTGCAATTCTAAATAAATCACTATAAAGTAATGATTTGATTATAGGTAAAGCCATTTCTGGATGGAACATTAATGTGAATAGTAGAAATGCAGTAACTAATTCTCCTTCAATAACAGGTAGATTACCATAAAATAATCCAATTTGAATTGCTGGAATTCCAATTAGTGTTACTAAAATAATTGCCCAAAAAAGAACATCAATTACTCCTTTAAGGAAATATGCTAGACGAAACTTTGGTGCGATAACTGACATTTATCGATCCGCCTCCACAGGCCAATAATTCAAACTCCAATATACAGCTGGCATGTTACCTAGTTTTTCACCTTTTAGTAAGTATGGTAATGCGATTAGATTTCTAAATGAACCTGGACTGATTTTTACTCTATATGGTTCAGGTTTACCATTTGAAATAATATACATTCCAGCTGAACCTCTTCCAGATTCAACTCTGCGATATACTTCAGTAACTCCACCTTTTGGATTTGGTCTTAATTTTGTTCTAACAGAACCTGATTTTGGTATTTTTTCAAGTGCTTGTCTAATAATATTACAGCTTTCTAACATATCTAACCAAGGAACTTTTGAACGAGCGTAAGAATCCCCATCTTTTAGAACGTTTGTATGAACATCCAATTCGTCATAGACATCATATGGTTCCTTTATTCTTACATCATAATCAATACCACTAGCACGTAATACAGAACCAGTAGTTCCAAGTCTAATTGCATCTTGAGATGAAAGAACACCTGTATCTTCTGTTCTTGCTTTAAGAATTGGATTATCGTAAAATATATCTGCATATTCTTTAATTCGTTTTTCAAAATAATTTACTTGTCTTAAACATACGTCCTCAAAATTTGCTGGAAGATCATTTCTTACTCCACCTGGAATAAAATATGAATGAGTTACTCTAGCACCTGTCATCTTTTCTAATAGATCAATCATAAGTTCTCTATCACCTGCAGGCCACATGAACATTGTTGAATGTCCAAGAAATATACCATAAATTGCTAGCCAATATTGAATGTAAACACATCTATTCAATTCAGCAGCAATAACTCTAACATATTTAGCACGCTCAGGAACTTCTATTCCTACAATATCTTCAACTCCTAAGACATATGGATATAAAATATTACATGAGTCATGAATAACAGGACGTTCTAAGTGAGGAATGTTTGTTATATAATTTCTACTTTCTGCCATCTTCTCTTCACCTCTATGGACATAGCCAGGATCAGGATCTGCATCAACTATGTAATCACCATCAATTCTAACTATTATTCTCATATGACCAGAACCTGGATGTTGTGGTCCTACATTTAGTGTCATTATTCTATCATCGACTTTATCAATTTGAAGTCCTGGTGGCAATTGTTCTGCTTGATTATCAGATATCTGTTCAGGCATGATTATCTACCCTTATTCCTAAAGTCTTTACGAAGTGGTGGAAGATCTGCCCAATCTTCAGGAAGCAATAATCTTCTATTATCTGGATGACCGTCAAAGTAAACACCTAGCATTTCAAAGCACTCTCTTTCATGAAATTCAACACTATAGAAAACATCTCTTAAACTTGGTAGTCTGGTAGAATCGTTTCCAGGATTAGGATCTTCTTCTCTTGGAGCTCTAGTGGATAAGGCTAGAATTTGTTTTGCATATCTATTATCTGTATAAGATGCCAAGTGATATACAACTTCAATCTCTTTATCTTCTGGATAATCTACTCCTGATACAGATTCGGCATGATCAAATGGAGTTTGTTCTTTAATAAATTTGGCAACGTCTAAAATTTTTTCTTTCTTTACATTAATTCTTGTTCGATTTTCTTTAACATAACCTATTTCTACATCATCACTAAATTGATTAGCGATTCTATCAGTTAGATCTTTTTCGAAAGCTGGAAGTGTTTCTTCTGGTTTTTGTGGAGCTGGTTTTTCTGCAGAAGGTTTTGGTGGGGCTGGTTTTTCTGCAGAAGGTTTTGGTGGGGCTGGTTTTTCTGCAGAAGGTTTTGGTGGGGCTGGTTTTTCTGCAGAAGGTTTTGGTGGGGCTGGTTTTTCTGCAGAAGGTTTTGGTGTGATTTTTTTATCATGTACCTTAGATGTATTATTATTTGAATCAGTAGAACTCATTTTTGTTAAACCTATCTAGCCTTCATTCTTTTAATTTTTTCTTGCAGTAACATGCATCCCTGTATCAAGGTTTCAGGTCTAGGTGGACAACCAGGAACATACACATCAACAGGCAATATACCATCAATTCCTGGTAACACATTATATGAATCAAAATATAATCCACCAGTTATTGCACATGCTCCCATTGCTATAACATATTTTGGCTCTGGCATTTGATCATATACCAATCTTAGACGTGGTGCCATTTTTCTTGTGATAGTTCCTTGTACTACGACTAGATCACATTGACGAAGTGAACCAAAAGCTTCGATTATTCCAAATCTTTCAACGTCGTATCTAGGACTTGAGGCTGCACCAAACTCAACACTACAACATGCAGTTTCAATGTGCACTGGCCATAATGACCACATACGTCCCCAGTTAAGTGCCATACCAAGTGGCTTATCAAGTGCTTTGTATAGAATGTCACCAAGCTTGCCAACAAAGACATTAGCATTTTGTGGTGTGATTAGTTCTTTTAACAACTTCGTCCCTTACCTCGTACATACTGTTTAGTTCTATATAGAATTACCAAATCTCTCTCCTCTTTGATTGATATAATGCGAATGCCATTGCAGCAAACATAATTCCTAAAAATGCGATAATTGGCAAAGTTGCAGTACGTTCCATATTCAAAATTGTACTTCCCCATGCATACAAGAAAATTGCCATAACATCAAAAATCACAAACATTAGAACATATGCATAATACTGCATCATAAAGTGCGTTCTACCAGCTCCTGATGGAACCTGCCCACACTCCATTGGAAGTGTTTTTACTGGATTTGGTCTTTTCTTATTTTCTGGTGAAATCATCCTTGAAATCAATAATGCCGGTGCAATTGCAACAACTGCAAATCCAAACATGAGTAAAACATTACTATAAGATGCCACACTTTCGCCAACCAAGTTAGCACGACTCCATTTGCAGAAAATATAAAGCTATGTAGATTATTTTCGATCAAAATTTTTTAAAGTGCTAATAATTGATATATGACAAAAATTGACAATATCTATGGTAGTAAATATTGGTGATAAAGCACCTGAATTTGAATTAGTTGATACAGAATTAAAGTTTCGAACTTTGGATGAATTCAAAGGTAAAAAAGTGGTTATTTCATTTTTTGTAGCTGCTAGTTCTCCTGTGTGTGAAGTAGAATTATGTACATTTAGAGACAGATGGGAAGAAATTTCAAATCTTGGTGCACAAATTATTGCAATTAGTAATGATGGACCATTTGCGAATAAAGCATTTGCAGAAAAAAATAATTATAATTTCCCAGTTTTAGGTGATTATCAAAGTAAAACCATAAGAGACTATGATGTATTATTAGCAGATTTACTCCATGTTAAAAATTACAATGCGGCAAAACGTTCAGTTTTCATTTTAGATGAGAACCATGTAATAATTTGGAAATGGATTGTAGATGATCCATTAAAAGAACCAAACTATGATGAAATTATTCAAGTTCTAAAATCAAATTAAATTATTCTATTTCAGCTAAAATATCATTCTTGTTTACAGAATTTCCTTCTTTAATCTTTATACTTTTAATTTTACCATCCTTGTGTGATTTAATAGAAACTTGCATCTTCATAGATTCAAGAACACATATGATATCATTTTTCTTAACTTCATTTCCTTCATCCACATTAATCGATACAACTTTACCAGGAATCTGACTACGTAGGTTTAACTGTCCACTTCCAGTTTCAGCACCACCAGAATTTTTGTATACAATTTCATCAAACTTTGAATTAGTATTAATTGTAATTGGAGTACCGTCTACTACTATTTTCATTTCAGCAGTTTGATTTTCTAAATATCTTACACTATGAAATTGATTATCTAATATGAATTCCATTTTATTGGAATTAATATTTAAAATTTGAAGTTGGTATTCTTTATCTTGAATTTTAATTACATATTCACTATTTGAGATTTTATTACTTATTTCTCCATTGAAAATATCTTCTATGTTTTCTAATTTAAATTCCATTTTTTATCTATCCATTCTACTCTTCCATCTTTGATTTGTTGTATTTGATGATGATACCTTACTTTGAAAAAATTCAGAATACATTATTGCTGCTGCAATTGCTGGTAATTCTTTTTCCTTTCTTTTATTTTTGATATCTTCTTCAAGTCTATCAATCATATCAAATCTTTTCAAAAAATCTGTTGAAAGTTGTCCATTTTTGTATTCATCTGATTTCAAAATTGTTTTGTAAAGTGGAATAGAAGTTTCAACACCCTGAATGTAAAAATCATTTAATGCATTAAGCATACGTAATCTTGATTCTTCAAAGGTTTGTCCCCAAGTGATAAGTTTAGCCATTAATGAATCGTAAAATGGTGAAACTGTTGCACCTGGATAAAGATATGAGTCACATCTAACACCAGGTCCTGATGGAATATTAACATCTGGAATTGGACCTGTTGATGGTGCAAAATCTAAGAATGTATCTTCAGCATTAATTCTACATTCTATTGCATAACCATTCATTTTAAGATCTGATTGTTTGAATGGAATTGTTTCGCCGTTTGCAATATCTAATTGTAGTTTTACTAGATCTAAACCAGACACAAATTCAGTAATTGGATGCTCAACTTGTAATCTAGCATTAATTTCTATAAAATAAAATTCGCCATTATCAGCTCTTAAAAATTCAGCAGTTCCTAGATTAGTATAATCAACTGCATGTGCAGCATTAACAACTAATTGTCCAATTCGTTCTCTAGTTTCTTCATCCATAACTGGAGAAGGAGTTTGCTCGATTAATTTTTGATTACGTCGTTGAATAGAACATTCCCTTTCAAAGATGTGAACAGCGTTACCTTGAGTATCTCTAGCAAATTGATATTCAATATGACGTGTCTTTTCTAAGAATTTTTCTACAAGTATTGCAGATTTTCCTACTGCTGCAATAGATTCACCAGTCACTGATTCAAAACCTTCACGTAGTTCTTTATCATTAGTTACAATTCTAATTCCACGACCTCCTCCACCATAAACAGATTTTAGCATTACAGGATAACCTATTTCATTTGCAATTTTTTCTGCTTCATCAGCATCTTTTACTAAACCAGGACTTCCAGGAACAGTTGGAACTTTTGCTTTAAGCATTGCATCTTTACAACGCATTTTGTCACCACAAAGATCCATCGATGTACCTGTTGGTCCAATGAAATTAATTTTGTTTTTTTCACATAATTCTGCAAAGTCAGAGTTTTCAGATAAGAATCCATAACCAGGATGAACTGCATCAGCACCAGATGATAAAATTACGTCTAATATTTTTTCTTGATTGAGATAACTTTTTGCAGGTGCTGCTTCACCGATGTGATATGCCTCAGTAGCATTTTTTACATGAAGTGAATTTCTATCTTCGTCAGAATATACAGCGACAGTTTTTATTCCTAATGCTTTACATGTTCTAATCACACGTAGTGCAATTTCACCTCTATTAGAAATTAGTACTTTCTCAATCATTTTTTCTCACAAATTAATATTACCATGTTTTCGAGGCAGTTGCCTATCTCGCTTATTAGATAACATTTCTAATGCTTTAATTAACATTGGTCGTGTTTCTGCTGGATCTATTACAGTATCAACAGTTCCATGTGACGCTGCAACGTATGGATTAGCAAATTTTCCAGTAAATTCGTCAACTAGTTGTTTTTTTAGGGTTTCAGGATCATCTGAACTTGCCAATTCTTTTCTATTCATAATTTTTACAGCACCCTCAGAACCTAAAACTGCAATTTGTGCAGTAGGCCAAGCATAATTAATATCAGTTCTCAAATTTTTACTTCCCATTGCAATATATGCACCGCCGTATGCCTTACCAATTACAATTGTAATTTTTGGTACAGTAGCTTCACAATATGAATATAATAATTTACTACCATGTCGAATTATTCCATTATGTTCTTGATTTGAACCTGGCATGTAACCAGGAGTATCAACTAAAGTTATAATTGAAATTCCATAACAATCACAAAAACGAATAAATCTTGATGCTTTATTTGATGAATCAATATCAAGTGCACCTGCAAGATGCATTGGTTGATTTGCAACAATACCAACTGTTCGTCCATTCATTCTTCCAAATCCAACAATTATATTTTGTGCAAAGAGTTCATGTACCTCAAAGAAATTATTGTTGTCTAGAATTGATAAAACTAATTCTTTCATATCATAAGGTTTTAAGGAATCTTCAGGTATTAGATTAATTAAATTATGATCTAATCTATTTGGATCATCATCACTTTTAATTTTTGGAGGCTCCTCTGTATTGTTTTGTGGAATGTAAGAAAGTAATGTTTTGATGTAATCCATACATTCGTATTCATTTTTTGCTACAAAATGTGCTACACCACTTTTTGTTCCATGAGTCATGGCACCACCTAGTTCATCAAATGAAACTTCTTCACCAAGAACTGTTTTAACCACATCAGGTCCTGTGACAAACATTGTTGCAACCTTATCAACCATTATTACAAAATCAGTCATTGCAGGAGAATAAACAGCACCGCCTGCTGATGGACCAATACATGCAGTAATCTGTGGAACTACACCTGATGCTAATTCATTATGATAAAATATATCTGCAAATCCATCAAGGCTGAGAATTCCTTCTTGAATTCGTGCTCCACCAGAATCAGCGATGCCAATTATAGGACAACCATTTCTAGTTGCATGATCCATTAATTTAGTAATTTTTTTGGCACCCATCTGACTTAATGTTCCACCCAAAACTGTGAAATCATATGCAAACACATACGCTTGACGACCATTAATACTTCCGTAACCTCCAACTACGCCATCATTATAAAATTTCTTTTTCTGCATATCATATTCGTGGTAATGATGAGTTGTTAATGCGTCAATTTCTACAAAACTACCTTCATCAAGTAGAAGACTAATTCTTTCTCTCGCAGTTAATTTGCCTTTATCATGTTGAGCTTTAATTCGATCTTGACCACCTCCCTGTGTAGCAGATTTCTTATTTTCTAGAAACTCATTAATTTTATTTGAATGCATTCCCTGCAAATAAACTCAGTTCAATCATATATTAATTTGAGGTAAGTTTAGTTCAGAGAATTTCTTTTTAATAGATTCTTGATATATTTCAAAAATAGATGTTTTTTGTTCACATTTTTTACAAATACACATCTGAGAAACTAATGATCGATCACAATCTTCCTGAAATTCACACGTAGCACAGCCTGCAGGTCCATCACATATAATACAATTAAGTTCATTTATTTCAGCACATTTTTCATGTTTCACACCCAATCCTTTAGCCCACAAACCAATCTCATTCACCTTAATTTTTTCATTACATACAATACAGGTTCCATCAAATTTCATTGATATTTTTCGCCAACTCATTTTAACAATTCAATTTCCTTTTCTATCAATTCGTTAAATGTCTCTTCAATGTCTAATTCAAAATAATTATTTTTTATACAAAATAGTATATATGGAAAATAAAATGTTGCAAAAATACTGGAAGACACATGCATTTTGTTCGCTAATAACATTGTAATAGCTTTAATTTTTGAACCATCCCAACGTAATCTGTTAAGCAGTGGCCATGATAAATTATATTGAGAATATCTTATACTGGAATTTTTTTTATATAATCCTAAGAGTGTAGAATCTAAATAACGTAGCAATCTCCATTGTTGTGTCTTCATAATTTTTCCATAAAGTATATCAGCTTCAGAAATTATTGGTAAAAAAATTGCTAATTCTGCTGATGATAAATTGCTTGTAATTATGCTAGAATAAAATGCATTAATTTTATCTCTAGGATTTATTCGCATTGAATATAAAATAGTCCTTGCTTCTTCAATTGTCTGTGCCTTGTAAAATGTATTAATTCCCTCTTCAATATCTAATGATGCAAATGATTTTTCAGTAGGAGGTTCAAATCCTGTAACTAAAGCTTGTGCAAAGTTTATCATGGATCTAATGTCTCCATTAGAATTTATAATTAGTTTTATTAATTTTCCAGGACTTATATTTGAATTTTCTTTTTCAAGGATTTTGTTGAGATGTAAACGTAAAAGTCTAGGAGGAAGTGGACGTAATTCAATTGTTTTAACAACTTTTTTTATTTTTTTCATTTTGTCAGTTGAATCATTATTTGCTGCAAGAATTATTGGAACTGTTGATTCTTTTAAAATATTGATTAATGCTTCAACTCCACCATAATCAGATCTACCATGTACACCATCAACTTCATCAATGAAGATCATTGGAAGACCAAGAACTGATTGATTTGCTAAAACTGGTTGTAAAATTTCTTGAATATTTGCTTTATTCCTTACGTCACTGGCATTAAGACTGATTAAATCATAACTAAAATGTTTTGCAGATAGATTTGCTAAAGTTGTTTTTCCAATTCCAGGTGGTCCTACAAGAAGTAACGGTTTAACACCTTTTTTCCATTTTACAAACCATTCAACAAATGATTTTCTAGCTTCTTCATTTCCTACTAAATCAAGAATATGTTGAGGGCGATATTTTTCCGACCACATCAATTTAATCACTTTGGAAGATTGGATGATAATTCTGACCAAATATTTTCTTGTTGTAATTTTTTATACCAAAAGTCGTTATAGTGTTCTACTGTTAGGAATAAGAATTCTAAGAATTTTGTATGTGAAAAATTATCAGGAAGACTTTCAATAGCGTTTCGTGCTTCACTGAGATAAGATTCACTTTTTTTCATAGTTAATTCAAGTCCTTCTTTAACATCATTTTTTGATAATGAAAAATACAAAGGCCATGATGGAATTTTTATTGCTTTATCACGAATAGAATCTTCAATTTCATTTCCACATCCAACAGATTCTGCAGCTTTTGCCATTCCAATATGAAAAATCTTTCCTAATGGCTCACGTGATAGTGCCATATTTTGACCAGCAGTTCCCATTACAGAACGATATTTTTTGTAGCTCTCATCCATTTCTTCTTCTGTAATAGAAGTTGGTTTTTCTTTTAGTTTTGTATCTAAATATTGGCCAACCCTAGCATCTTTAAATCCATTTTCAAATTGTTTTAAAACCTCATCCCCACCACTAGAAATTTTTTCTCTAGCTATCCTTAGGATATACGGATTCATTAGTTTGTAATCATCAAGATAATCCAAATCTTCATCTTTATCGACAATACGATCCATTGGTTCACTGAGATCTATTGCAATAATATGACCATCAACAATATCTTCTCTAAGTTTAGGTTCATTATTATCTTCGAAATAATTTGTAGATGCATCAAATAAGGCATTGAAAACAGGGAATGTCATTTTAACAAAATTTGAATTTAAAATTCTTAAAACTCTATCATGAAGTACATCAAATGTTTCTAATTTTGATTTGATTGGTTCAATTTGAGATGAATTAAGAATGATTTCAGTTGATCCAACTTCATCTCCAAATTTTTGTTGTGTGCTATTAGGTGAAGGATCAGATTTAATCTGTTCTAATAAATCTGTGGTAAAACGTTTAGCAAATTCTGGAAATTTAATTTCAAATTCTTCTTTGTATTGATTAAATTGCTTATATCCTTTTGATTTGAATAAACCTTGTTTCATAATCTGTTTTCCAGATTTAGTACTCATCAATGCACTTTTACTAAAAACTGATTCATCTTTACCACTCATGATAAGATGTTTCTAAATTCATATTTATGCGTTAAACAGTATTTCCACTTAAATTATGTTTAAAATTAGTTTCTTTATGGAAATCAGTCAAATGTTAAGAGATATTTCAAAACAAGTTTTTGAGAATGTGAAAAATATGGCAGGGACAGAAGAAGCTGGAGGTGATTTTGGAAGAGGTGCAGGTGGGGATATTTCAAGGAATATTGATGTTACTGCGGAGAATATAGTAATCAATTATTTAAAAGAAAAAAAATTTGATTGTGTTGTATTAGGTGAAGAATGTGGTCGTGTAGAACTTTCTTCAAATCCTAAAGGTTTTATCATAATGGATGCAATTGATGGTTCTGCAAATGCAGTAAGAGGCTTGCCATTTTTTTGTTGCTCATTAGCATTTGCAACTGATGATAAATTAAGTTCAATAACAGATGCAGCAATTACAAACCTATCAAATGGAGAAATTTTTTGGGCATCAAAAGGAAAAGGTGCATTTTTGGATGAAAAACAAATTTCAGTTCAAAATAAAAAACCGCTTTACAAAATAGTAGGAATTAACACATCTGGCGCATCTTCAGAATTACTGAAAAAACTAGAACCAATTTTTCAAAATCATAATCATACTAGACACTTTGGTGCAAATGCATTAGAAATGGCAATGTTTGCTCAAGGTTTAATGGATATTTTCATTGATTTGAGAGGAAAAATTAGAATTCAAGATATGGCAGCAGGTTATCTGTTAGTCAAAGAATCTGGTGGTTTAATGTTAAATGAAAATCTAGAGCAATTAGATTCTGATCTTAGCTACGAAACTAGGTTGTCATTTGTTGCAGCAGCAAATAAAGAAATTCTAGATGATGTTTTCTCTGAAATAAAATGATGGCGCCCTCGGCGGGATTCGAACCCGCGTCTCAGCCGTGACAGGGCCGAATTCTGGACCGGGCTATACTACAAGGGCAATACAAATGGAGAATAAAATGCTAGTTTTAAAGTTTCCACATAGTTGTTAGTTTTGTAAAAGACTAAATTATACACATCAGAAAAAATGCAGAGGGTCTATAGCGCAGCCAGGTAGCGCACCGGACTTTTAATCCGGTTGTCGTGGGTTCGAATCCCACTAGACCCGCTTATTTTGTAAAAGTTTTAACTTTCTTTGATAGTAAATCTAATGATTTTACTATTTCAGAATTTTGCTTCTTAACAATTTTCTTGTACGATAAAATCTTTTTTATTCTAATCGTTAACATTCTTGTCTGTTCTGATATACCTGAAGAACCTTTTGATTTACGATTTTTTAATGATGATGATATTGTTGTTCTTTGAATAACTTCAAATAATTTTTTAGATTTGATCTCTTTAATTGAAAGTGAATCAATATCTGATATAGTAAGTTCTGGTAGTAATTTTTTTGAATTATATGCATATTGGACAAGATTTCCAACAATATTATGAGCTGTTCTGAATGGAATTTTTTCTAAAACAAAATTTTCAGCAAGATCTAATGCAATAATATATCCATTTTCTGTTACACTCTTCATTTTTTCTTCATTAATTACTACTTCAGAAAGCATTGATTTTATTACAATTAATGCAGTGATTGAAATTTTTGATGTTGACCATATAGCTGATTTAATTTGTTGTAAATCTCTACTATATCCAGACGAAAGTCCCTTGGTAGTAGATAAAATTGCTGTGAGGTATCCTATTACTTGCGATGTTTTGCCACGAGTAAGTTCCAATATATCTGGGTTTTTCTTTTGTGGCATTACACTAGATGGAGAAGAGAAATTATCTGATAATTCAATAAATGAAAATTCTGATGTTGACCATATTATGAAATCTTCAGATAACTTACTAAGATTTGTCATCATTATGGCAGATGCTGAAACAAATTCAGCGACAAAATCTCTTGTAGTTGTTGCATCAATTGAATTTTCGATGAGACTTGGAAAACCAAGCATCTTTGCTGTACTGTTTCTATCAATTGGAAGACTTGTACCTCCAACTGGACCAGAACCAAGTGGACTTTGATTAACTCTGATATACAATGAAAGAAATCTATCTAGATCCCGAAATAATGAATCTGCATATGATAAAAGATAATGAGAAAATACACCAACTTGTGCTTGTTGTAAATGTGTATAAAGTGGAATAATAGTTTTGCAATGTTGTTTTGCTAAATGTAATAATTCACTGATTGTTTCAATTAGACACTGACTTAAAATATTAATGTCATCACGAATTTTCATTCTAATATCAAGAGAAACTTGATCATTTCTTGATCTTGCAGTATGCATTTTTCCACCACTTTCAATTCCAGTTTTTTTGATTACTAATGATTCAATTAATTCATGAATATCTTCAGGTTCAAAGTCAGGTTGAGATATTTTTCCAGTTTTAAGATCTTCTAATGCTAAAAGAATTTTTTTTAATTCTAGTTTTGACAAAAGCTTATTTTCATAAAGCATTATTGAATGAGCCTCACTACCTATTATATCATAAAAAGCAATATCAGAGTCATCAGAGATGGATGAAACATAATTTAATGTAAGTTCATCAAGGTTTTTTCCTAGTCTTGAACGGTACATAAATTATGTTCAGAATGGCTATATATAGCAACAACGGATTTACGTCAATGTCACAAGATGTTAAACTACTAAGAGTCAAAATTTTTGACGAGTTATCAAAGATCGTGGATCCAGAAATCAATACAACAATTACCGAATTAGAACTAGTTGATGAAGTTGACATAGCAGATGAGGCTGTAAAGGTTGATTTGCATTTAACAAGTCCATTTTGTCCAGCAGTATTTGGTTTTAAGATTTGTCAAGACATACATGATAATTTGTTAAGTATAGATGGCATAGACGATGTAAAAGTGAATGTTTCAAATCATTTTATGGCTGAACAGATTAATAATCAAGTAAATAATAGTCCAAATCCACACAAAAAAGAATCAGCAGCAGAATCTACACCAGAACCTGAAACTGTTGATGCTGAACCAGCAGCAGAACCAACACCGGAAAAAGACTAGTCACGTAATCCTAACAGATAACTTCTTAGTAGTTGAATTCCCATAGCAGGATCAACTCCTTTTGGACAAACTTGACTACAAGAACCAGCAAAATGACATCTCCATATTCCATGAGATTCATCAATTATTTTTAATCTATTTTTTTTGCCATGGTCTCTTGTATCTGCAATATATCTATAGGCTTGTGCTAAAGCTTGAGGACCAACAAACGACGTATCCATTGCCATTGTTGGACAAGCTGAATTACAAAGACCACATTTGATACAACTTGAAAACTGTATATATTTTTCAACATCTTCAGGAGTTTGTAACATTTCTTTAACATTGGTTCCAGGTGTTATTTCAGAATCATTACTTACAACATAAGGCATAATTTTCTTATGATTGTTAAACATACGTGTGAAATTAACTACTAAATCTCTAACAACTGGAAAGTTATCCATTGGTTCTATTGTAATTACATCTGAATCTAATTCAACTATTTTTGTGAAACAAGCTAATTTTGGCTTTCCATTTATTTTCATTCCGCATGAACCACAAGATGCTTGTCTGCAAGAATATCTTACACCTACAGAATGATCCAAATGTGTTTTTACACTTAATATTGCATCTAATACTGTTGAATATTTTTCATATGGTACAACAAACTCATCAAATTTTTCTTCAGCTCCAATTTCTGGATTACTTCTGCTTATTCTCAATGTAACTGATTTTGAAGATGATAATACAGTTTGAGATTTCTCTGTAGAAATTTCTTGATTTACTTGAGCCATTAAACTATCCCCAAATGTGCTTTAATTATTGTATTGGAACCATATGCAACAAGTGCTATCATAGATGCAATACAACCATATGTCACACCTTTTTCATATAATGGTCCCTGTCTCATTTCTAGAAGAATTACTCTTAAACCATTAAATCCATGAACCGAAATTAAAATAAGAATTAGTTCAAGTAAAATTGCATAACCTATCATTTCATAATTTGCTATTACATTTTCATATTCTAATGATTCATGAAAATCTTGAGTCATTCGCATCATGATGTGTATTGCAACTAAGAAAACTGCCCCAATGGCAGTTCCATAGTGAATCTTCATAACTATACTTTCTCTCATAATCATCATCCAAACATCACTGCAATTCCATACCACATTGCTAATGCTGTAACACCAATTGTTGCGTATATGCATGCTTTACCTTTCATATTAAGTGATTGTGGTTTGTATGGATAATCAGGACGTGCTGGTTTTCCAATTCCATACCCCATTTGTTGTAACATTAATCTTATTCCGTTTCCTGTATGAAATACACACATTCCAATTACAAGTGCTAAGAAAACATGTCCTTCAGTAGTCTGAGTCATTGCTAACATCTCATTCCATGCTCCTTCACCACTTAGAATATTACCTGTTTCAATTATGTGGCCAATAAAATATACTAATAATCCTAATCCAGTAATTCGCATTAAAATCCATGCAAATCTCTCAATGCCAAACTTCCCATATTTTGCAGGATTAATCCATCCTTTAATTCCCTCTTTATCTTTTGATTCTTTTTCCATCAGTATTTCCTCTCCACAGGTTTGTATTTAGTAATAGTTACTGGATGTTTCTTCATGATTGGTGTATTAGGATCATAGTATGCTAGTGTATGATGTAAGAAATTTGTATCATCTCTATCTGGATAATCTGTTCTAGCGTGACTTCCACGAGATTCTTTCCTATTAATTGCTCCAATTAATACTATTTCTGCTATTCTAATCATAGAATCAATCTCCATTACATTTGAAAAATTTGTATTGTATTCTTTAGCTTTATCATCAACATGTTTCCAAGTTTTAGCTTTGAGATCTCTAATCTTTTTTAATCCTTGAATCATATCAGATTCATTTCTATAAACATATGCAGTATCATTAAGCGTATCAGTAATTTCTTGTTTTACTTCATAAGGATTAACTTGTCCGCTTCCACGGAAAATACCATCATAGATTCTTTTTTCTTCTGCTACTACAAGATGATCAGGAAACTGTGAAGTAGAATGTTCTTTTTGAATATAATCAGCTGCTAATGATCCAGTAATTTTTCCCCAAACAAGGCACTCTGATGTAGAGTTAGCACCTAATCTATTTGCACCATGAACACTGTTACATGCAGCTTCACCAGCAGCCCAAACTCCTTGTAATTCAGCTGCACCATCAATATTTGTGTGAATTCCACCCATCATATAATGACATACTGGTCGTACATCAATAGGTTCTTCAGCAGGATCAATATTTGAGAATTTGATTGATATTTCTCTAATTCCACCAAGTTTAGCTTTAATTTTTTCATCTCCAAGATGTCGTAAATCAAGTTTCATGCATTGAACACCAGTATCATGATTAAATCCTCTACCCTCATTCATTTCTGTCATCATTGCTCTTGAAACAATATCACGTGGTGCTAATTCCATTGTTGCAGCTGCATATTTTTTCATAAATCGTTCACCATCTTTGTTTAGTAGATAACCTCCTTCACCTCTTGCACCTTCCGTGATCAATATACCAGATGGTAAAACACCTGTAGGATGAAATTGGACAAATTCCATATCTTTTAGAGCCATACCAGCACGATATGCCATATCTAAGCCATCAGGAGTTGATGATAATGCATATGTTGAATAACTATAGATTCTACCTGCACCTCCAGTGGCAACAATTAACGCCTTTCCTTTAATTGTATAAAATGTTCCAGACGATAATTCTATTGCAGTGATTCCACAAAACTGTTTTCCATTATGAATAATTGATGTGATAAACCACTCATTAAGAAATTCAATATTATCAAATTTTTGACATGTGTCATAAAGAGTTTGCATTTCAAAAAAACCAACTTTATCAATAGCGTATGTTGCTCTAGCAAAACTATAACCACCAAAATTTCTTTGATCAATTTTACCATTTTCTTTTCTAGTCCATGGCATTCCCCAATGCTCTAATTGATAAATTTCATCTGGCATCATTTTACAAAGTCTTTCTGCAACATCCTGGTCAGCTAGAAAGTCACTTCCTTTAACAGTATCATAAATATGAGATTCGATTGTATCTCCTTCTTCTTCTTGGATAACTGCAGCTGTTCCACCTTCTGCAGATACAGAATGTGAACGCATTACTTGGGTTTTTGCTACTACGCCAATCTTTAATTTTGAATTTTTCTTTGCTGCCTCAATTGCTGCTCTTAGACCAGCAAGGCCAGAACCTGCAATTATCAAATCATATTCTATTGATTCAGTCATGCTCCAACAAATAATATTTGATTGGGTTACTTATGTATCATAATACTCTTCTTTGATCGAATGATTAATATATATCGCTAGTGATATCGCTAGTGATGTTTGAAGAGTGGGCTCAAAGAGTAGGAAGTGCAGTGCCAAGAGGATTTTCTAGATATTATATTTTACAGCAATTGAAAAAACAACCACATACAGGGAAAGAGATTATTGATTCGGCAAATGAAGCAAGTGCTGGAGAATGGAAACCATCACCAGGACTAATTTACCCACTACTTGGTAGATTACTTGATGAAAGTCTGATTGAAGAAAATGGAAATGGAAAGTATCAGATTACAGATAAAGGTCATGTATTACTTGCAGATATGCAGAACTGGAAGATGAATATGCAAAGTCAAATGGCCACAGTGATGCGAATGGTGGATATGGGTAAATTTATGGGAATGGATGTTTTGGAAAGAATCACCATACTAGGTAACGTATTGAGCACAAATGTCAATAGAATGACAAATCATGAAGTTGACAAATATAAGAAATTTCTTGAAACTGAATTAAATAAAATTAATGATATTACAAAGAATTCAGGTAAAAAAACAAAGTAAATTAATTAATAAATAAAACAGTAAGAACTAAAATTTATGAAAAATCTTAGAAAATTAATTAATAATAAATCAAAACCTCTTGTTATTCCAGGTGTTTATGATGCAATAAGTGCAAAAATTGCTCAGAAAGTAGGATTTGATGCAATGTTTCAAACAGGATATGGCACATCAGCATCAATGTTAGGTATGCCAGATTATGGATTCATAGGTGCTACAGAGACAATAGATAATGCAAGAAGAATTTCAAATGCAATTTCAGTTCCATTGATTGTAGATGTAGATACAGGATATGGAAATGCATTAACTGTAAGAAAATTAGTTCAAGAATTACAAAATTCAGGAGTATCTGGGATTTTTCTTGAGGATCAAAAATGGCCAAAACGATGTGGGCATATGAAAGGAAAAGATGTAATAACAAAAGAAGAATATGGTGAGAAACTTGGCTCTGCTATAGATGCAAAAACTAACAAAGATTTCATTATAGTTGCACGAACTGATGCTAGAGCAACAGAAGGTCTAGACAAAGCAATAGAACGTGGATTATACTACAAGGAAATTGGTGCGGATGTAATTTTTGTAGAAGCCCCAAAATCAATAGATGAAATGAAAAAAATTGGAAATGAAATAAAAGCACCACTCGTAGCAAATATGATAGAAGGTGGTGCTACACCAATTGTTTCATCCTCAGAACTTCATAAAATTGGGTTCAAAATTATATTATACCCACTTTCAATTTTATATGCAAATACTTTTGCTACACTAAAAATTTTACAAGAATTAAAAAATAAAGGAACCACTAACAAAATAAAAGAAAAACTAGTAAAATTTGATCAATTTAATGAGATTGTAGAATTGTCAAAATATAGGAAATTAGAGAACAAATACAAAAAATAATAAAAAGAAAAATAATAAAAAGAAAGATTATTGATTCCTTTTTACTTCAATTTCAATCGTTGAAACATTTCTCATCCTTCCGTCTTGTGACTCTAAACTTTCAGAGCCAATGCGAATTTCACCTATTGTGTATCCTGCATGCTCGGTCTTTCTAGAAATTATTTGTGCAACATCTACTGCACGACCTATTGTCATTCCTCGTGCTTTGATGCTAACTGATGGTAAATTTGCCAATTGGATTAACGTAGAAGTAACGTATGCCATAATTGGTTTTTTACCGATGTATATTGTATCTCGTTGTTCGGTTGACATAATGCGTTATTACTTCTGTATAATTTAAATCTAAGATTTCTCAGGAATGTTCCTATTAATCAAGAATTTATTTATCTTAATTCATAGAAAGATTATGACGTATACATTAGAGGAAATTTCAACTATTCTTAAAAATGAAGATAAAAATGCAAAAATATTGGTTTTGTCATCACAAACTAAAACTTCTAATCCACAGATAATTAGACAAGTTATATCATCATTAAATGATAATGAAATTCAGGTTAGAGGTGAAGCGTTTAGTACTCTATTTCTAAATAATCATGATATTTCAGATATTTTAATTTCTAGTTTAACAAGTGAATCAAAAAATATTAGAAGTTTCTGTGCTCTAATTTTAGCAAATAGAGATGATAAAAACTCAGTAAATTCAATTCTTAGACTAACACATGATAGTAGTGGTATGGTAAGATCATGTGCTTTTGGTGCATTAGGTCATCTTAGAATAAAAAAAGCTAGTAAAGAAATTCACAGTGGAATACTAGATGAAAATATTGAAGTTAAAAAAAGTGCGGCATATGCAGCAATTCTCATAGGAGAAAAATTCACAAACGATGAAAGAAAAGAATTAGAAAAATACGATGATGAATTTAAAATAATTTTAAAAAATTAAAAATGGTGGACCGGAAGGGATTTGAACCCTTGACCTCACGCATGCCATGCGCGCATCCTACCAGGCTGAACGACCGGCCCATTTCAATCATTTGGAATGAAACAGATTTTGTAAATGTCTACCAACATTTAACTGAATTTATGATATTGAACTTAGGTAAGACTCATTATGACGATATTTATTAACTGGCTACTCTAGATCAAACGAGTATGGCAATTGACAAAAAAGGGAAGCTGACATATGTTGAATTATTAAAAGAGGATCTTTGTATTTTCAGAGTTGTTCCTGAAGATAAAATTATTCCAGATTTTAAAACAGGTCAATTTCTTACATTAGGAATGCCAATTCCTAGTGAGAATAATAAAATTGTTCGTAGAGCATATTCGCTTGCATCACATCCTGAAAATAAAAAATATTATGAATTTGTAATTAGATGGGTACGTAAACCACTGCCAGGTCGTGTAACAACTGCATTATTTAATGCAGGTGTAGGTGATGAGGTATCCTTTATTCCACCAACTGGGAATGCTCTCATAATTAGTGACACCTTATCTAACGGTGAACCAGACAATAGAAGAATTGTTTGCCTAGGTGGTGGTACAGGAATTGCACCATTTTTGGCATTTGCCAGACATCTTCATGATGTAGGTGACAAAAGAGAACTTGTTGTGTTACATGGTTCAAGCTATGTTGATGAATTAAGCTTCAAAAATGAATTTACTTCATTAGAAATAGAAAGTGAAGAAAGAGGTAGAGATAGATGGAACTTTAGGTATGCTGCATCAGTTAGCAGACCACAGGAATGGTTTAACAGATCATGGAAAGGTCAAACTGGTAGAGTTGAAACATTTTTGAGACCAAAGAGTAATGGCTTGTCTCCTCTTGAAGAAATGGTTGGTGAAAAGGTTTCACCTGAGAATACAATTTTCTATGTTTGTGGCTGGCAAGGAACAGTTGATGGTTGTATGGATTTCTTAAAACCTGCTGGATTCAGAGTTGAAAAAGATAAAGATGAAAATGGAAACTTTTCTGTAAAGTTTGAATCTTATGGATAATCACAATTAAAAAAAATAAATTTTATCTAGTAGTTATTATCAAGCATAAATTTTGTTAGTGTCTCTTTGGAATAGTCAATTCCATGCTCTTCTTCTGTATGTTTGCCAAATTCTGCAGTTACTTGTTCACTTTGTCCTTCAGCAACAAAGTCACAATCATAACCATAATCTCTACATACTAATTTTGCCATGTATAGATTTCGTCTTACTGGAAGATATATAGCTTGTCAAAATATTTTGAAGAACGTTGTAAATTTTAACTATTGAGAAGTTTCTAATTCCATAAATCTTTGTGTTAGATCTTCTTTAACATATTCAATCCCATGATCTTCTTCACTATGCTGATTATATTTTTCAACAACTTGATCAATTTCACCAGTAACTGTAAAATCACAATCATGACCATAATCATGACATGCAACTTTTACCATATTTTGGCAAAATATTGCTGAGTATATTAAGCTAAAATTACTTTAATTCTTGTTGTGCTGGACTAGTTTGAACCTTTGTTGGAACAGAAATAATACTTTCTGCCACAGATTTTGTTAATTCCTCAATTATCTTAATTTTCTTGCTATCTTTTAGACCTAATTTTGCCAAGGCTTTCTGTAACTCTTTTTCTCGTATAGAGTTTACACTGGCAATAACATCTTTTACTGCTTGTTGTGGTTCCAGATTTTTCATTGTAGCCTCTAGAATTGGCACTTCTTTTTCAATCATACCTTCTACTGCTGAGACTTTTTTCTTTAATGCATCCATTAGTTTTTCATCATCCATCTCAGTAATTTGATCTCTAAAAAGTAATTTAATTCCAGGTACCTGAGTTACAGTTTCTTCAATTGCCCTAGGATCTGATATATCTAACAAGAGCATGCCTTTTTTGTAATTATTCATTACTCGTCTTATCTTCTCATATGTAATAACGAAATAATCAGCAGTAGTTGCAACTATAATTATTGAATATTTATCAAATTTAGATAAAACATCTAAAAACTCTACAGGTGTACCTCCCAAATTTTTTGAGAAACCAGTTGCACGTTCAATTTGTTGACTAGTAATCTCAAATGCATATCCTTTCTTATTCATGGTTTTTGCCACCATTCCAGCAATTTCTCCTGTACCAATTAATAGAACTTTTTTCTTCCCGTCTATACCAGCATTTTCTTCTGCCATCTTGACCGCTATATCACCCATTGAAAGTACATTCTCACCTACTTTGGAAGAATTTCTAATGCTAGTTGCAATTCTAATTGTACTATCAAATAATTTATTTAATATTGTACCAGAATGTTCAGTTGATCTTGCAGTTTGAATTGATTCTTTAATTTCGTCAAGAATTTCTTCTTTACCAACAACAACTGAATCCAAACCAGTTGCTAATCTAAGAAAGTGTTCATAAACATCTGTATTAATATACACTTCAAATGTTTGATCAAAATGTTCTATGTCCCATTGTTCTAATTCTGCATTTGCAATCCAAGTTTCTTGAATCTTATTTATTACAAGATTTTTTCCATCAATTCTTCTTCCATCTGGAATGGTACCTTTTGGTCTATTCATGACAATATAGGCCTCCACTCTACTTGCAGTTTGAATAATAACACATTCTGAAACATCATTAATTTTCATGAACGATTCACGTGCTACATTAACATCTTTGAATGCAAAATGATATAACTTGTGCAATGGAACATTTTTGAATGTTATTCTTGCATTTATGAGAACAAAGTTTTCTTCTACCATTTTAACACACTATCATTCTCTTAGTTTTTTCCTTCCACCTTTTGCTGTTCGAAAGACATTCATTCCAAAATTAAAATTTTCAATTAGGTTTTCCATGTATTTTAGATCTTCTTCTGATCTTTTAATATCATCAGGAATTGCATCAGGATCATTCTTTAACCGTTCAAGTTTTTGTTTTGTTTCTTCTGTAAGATCATCTATTCCAGTCTCATAGTTTGATGAACCAAGAAACTCTGGACTAAGAATGTGTTTTGGTTCATACTTTGGAGTTTGATCAGTTGGGATTAAGACTTTTCTTGAAATATAATCTTGCTCATCTTGAGTAAGAACCGGTTTTGGTGGTGCCAGTATTTGTTGATTATAGAAAAATTCTGGTTCTCCCATCTCCCGTCTAAATATACGCTCTCTTTTTCGTTTATCAGTGAAAGATTCACCAGCATCAGATTTTACAACTAATGCTTTTGCTTTTTCATATTCTGCAGACCATGCTGCTTCTGATGCTTCCCTTACCTCTTCTAATTTGGCTTGTGACTGTGTATATGCAGCTTCAGCAATTGCTACTGCCTCTGCTGCTGTAATTGCATGTTCTGATGTTTCAATTGCATCAGAAATTGATTTTGGTTTATCAATAGTTTTAGGTTCTGAGGCTTTTTCTTTTGCCTCATCCAATTCTGCTTTTGCTCTTGCAGCCTCAGCCTCAGCCTCGGAAACAGATGTTGGCTCATCAACATTCTTTTCCTTTTCTTCTTTAGGCATTAGATTTACCTAAAATAGGTCAAATTTTAAGATTTAGCAACACTTGCAACTTTGAAAAAATCAATCAAGCATTGAAATACTACAAATAAAATATTTTACCTATGCCTACAGGAATTTATCTAGCACACCTTAATCCACTAACTAATGCACATGTAGAAATTATTAATGATTTACTGGAGAAAAAAGACAAAGTTGTAGTTATGCCTGTTCGTTTTTTGAAACAAGATCAAGAGATCAATAGTAAGAGTTTTCCATTCAATTTTGATATTCGAAAAAAAATGTTAGAGGCAGTTTTTGGTGATAATATTACAATTTCCACAAATTATACATTTTTTGCTCCATTCAAAAAATATTTTCCACCACTAATTGCACCAAAATCATGGGAATTGAGAAAACAAATTCTAAATGGAATTGATGATGATTACTATACTTATACTGGTGACAAAGCTGAAGGTGTAATGCTGAAATTGTACAGACTTAAACCAAAAGTTGGTACTAGAAGAAAAATTTCAGCAACTTCAGTGAAAAATGATATGTATGAATCAGTAATTACAAAAAAATCAAAATGGGAAGAAAACGTACCTGAACAAATAGCAGACATAATTAAAGAAAATTGGAATGTTGTTACAAAATTTGCTTCATCAGAAGATAAAACAATGAGAATTGTGGGCATGAAATTTCCGAAAGAAGGATACAATTCAAAATAGATTAAATTATAGATATAATTGAAAATTTTATGACAGCAATTTCAAAATATATCTGGTTTGATGGAAAATTTTTAACACATGATAAAGCTAAAGTTCCTGTAACAACTCATGCAATTCATTATGGAACATCAATTTTTGAAGGTATTAGAGCATATTGGAATGAAGAAAATTTATTTATTTTTAGATTAGATGATCATGTAAAGCGATTTAGAAACTCTGGAAAATATTATAATATACTACTAAAATTCTCAGATAAACAAATAAAAAAAGCAATAATTAATCTTTGCCGAAAAAATAAGATCAAAAAATCATGTTATCTCAGACCATTCTACTTTGTAGGTCAATATGGAATTAATCTTCATGTAACAAGAAAAGCCCCAACACATGTTGCAGTTTTTTCATTTCCATTTGGAGATTTATTTAATAAAAATGGAATTACTTCATGCATTTCTATCTGGAGAAAATTTAGTGATTCCTCAACACCAACACAAGCAAAAATGGGTGGAAATTATCTAAATTCAATTTTGGCAACGCAAGATGCAAAGAAAAGAGGATTTGATGAAGCAATTCTTTTAGATAAGAATGGATTTGTTAGCGAGGCACCTGGAGAAAATATTTTCATTATTAAAAATCATACACTGATTACTCCACCATTGAGCTCATCAGCACTAGATGGAATTACAAGAAGATCAATCATAACATTCAGCAAAGATTTGAAACTAAAAACAAAGATAAAAAATATTTCAAAAAAAGAATTAAAATTGGCTGATGAGGTTTTTCTTTCAGGTACTGCAGCAGAAATTACTCCTGTAGTAAAAGTCGATAAAAAGAAAATCGGTACAGGAAAAATTGGAGACTTGACAAAAATAATAATGGATGAATATTCTAGAATTGTAATGAATGATAACAAAAAGTATTCAAAGTGGATAACTCCGGTGTATTAGAATGGTAACAAACACAGACATAACACAAATCAAAGAATTTTTGAAATCAAAAAAAAATGGAGATTTTGTTAGTTTGAAACTTTCTAGTGAAGATAAACCAGGAGACAATGATAATATTTTCAAAAATTTTATAATTAATGATATAAAAACTGCAATCTGGTTACTTGAGGAAACACCACAATTGGTTTTTGCTATATCAGGAAAACTTAACCACGAATTTGATGATTTTGCAACCACTTTGCTTGGGTTTAAAGATAGTAAGACAGTGATTATTTCATCAAACTGGATTAAATCAAAACGTAATAGAAATTTAGAACTAGTATGTACAAATGATAAAGTATCAATAACAAACGATGACTGGAATGTCAGTCTAGATAATTCCACATTTGATGATAATGCTACAAATATTGCAGAAGCAGCTTTTTTATCTAGCCAAAAAGGAATACCAATCTATCTAGATTTAAAATGAATAAAAAAATGCTTGATATTTTAGCTTGTCCTATGTGTAAACATCATCCTTTAGAAAGTATTGAAATTAATTTAAAAGATGAAATTATAATTAATGGCGTTTTATTTTGTACATCATGTTCAAGATTTTATCCAATTATTGAGGAAATACCAATCATGTTACCTGATGAATTACGTGACAAAAAACAAGATCTTGAATTTCTAAAAATGAATAAAGATTCACTTCCTGAAAAAATTACTCTGCATGGAATTCCATGGCATATTTAGTCTAACGTCTTCTTGCTATAATTACAATTTGTAATGCCAATATTATTGCAATAGATGCAACTATTGGAAATAATAATGAGTTTAGTTGTGATGAGCCTTCTTCCATGTTTGCTACTGAGGTGCTTATTGTTGAAACACTTTTGTCAATGTTACTACTTGCATTTTCTAAAGTTGAACCAAATCCTGATGTTTCAGATTTTAGTTTTTTGAGCTCATCTGATGTCTCTACTAATGATTCATTCAGTGCTATTATCTGTCTTGAAATTCCAGAAATGTCTTCAGTTAAAACACTAGTAGCTGCTGAACCATGAGAAATATTTCCTTGATCAAATGTTACCATGTGAAATACATGTGTACCTTCAAGTGCAGGAAGATAGTCAACATAATACAATCCCTGATGTAACATCAAAAGCGATTCTTCTAGACTTTGAACTTGTCCATTTGGTAAATGTACATGTGATGTACCAAGAATTTCACTAGGATTATTTCCTATAAGCAAACCATCACTTGATGTTTGGATATAAATTCTAAATGTATTATTTATGGCAGCAGTTTCTGGAGCAAATACAGTAGTATTTACATTTCGTTCTATTGGAACATTAACAAGTGATGATGATTCTGTGAATTTTAGATTTATTTCATCACTAACTGCACCATTTTCAGAAATTACTTCAAGAATGTAAGTTCCGTAAGGTGTGCTTTCAATTACATTTGGCCAATTCATGACAAAGTAATGAAAAGAACCATCGTTTTTTGTTATAACCTGTTCAAAATGTATGATGTTATCATTTGGTGAAGATAGTCTAATTAGAACTGGTGAATTTGCAATTGAATTACCATATACAAATAATGGTTCACCAGGAGCAAATACTTGTCTATTTGTAAAAGTGTCTAATTTATTATCAATATCTAATGCAAAACTGTTTTCTAATAATGCAGGTGTTATTATCAAACAACATACAAAAAATACAATAACTTTCATTTTGAAATTTCTTTAGATTACTCATAGATATTGTTTATGATGGATGAAAATTGTCTACAATGTCCATTAAGAGGGGATTCAAAAAAAAGAAAAAAGGGATAGTTTGATGTCTACTATACTACGTCGATGTTTACTGATACTGTATCAGATAATGCAGATGGATTATCTACGCTCTCCCATACAAAGACTGTTGCCTCGTATGATCCTGCGCTAGAAGGTATCCATGACAATGCTGGACTGAATGATTGTCCAGAAGCCAAAGAACCTGTAATCCATGCAAGGGAAACGGTTACACCGTTACCATCTTGAACTTGTACCAAGTAAGCAAATGATTGGTCACCGTCAGTACCGTTTGTCAAATCGGCTTCAATCTGTACCTGTTGATCAACTGATACCTCACTTAGTGAGTTACCAAATGCATCAACAACTCTTGCGTTAGCAGCTGGTGCTCTCTCAAGAGGTGGAATGATTGTTCCGATAATGGCTGTACCTGCGACTTCCAATTCATCAGATGTGTTATATGGGTTTGGTAGTGTGTTATCTTCGTATTCTGCAGTTACTGTGTCACCTTCTGAAACTCTGAGTCTATGACCGGATGATTCGTCAGTTGTGGTAAAGAATACCGTTCCTTCGAATACTCCAGACATTTCACTTGTTTCAGTTACCATAAGGTCGATACCGCCAGAATCTGAGTCAGACCATACATCAACACTAAAGTTGTCTACATAATCTGCTGCCAAATCCATGTCAGGATCACTTATCCTTACTGTTCCACTAGAACCTGCTGAATAGCTTGAATCTAACCATTCTGCTTCACCTATATTCCATCTAATCAATGCTGAGCCAATTACAGTGGCGTCTTCAGTATACTCATAAGATACTGTTATACCGTCTTCATCTTGTGCACATAGCATTCCACCAGTTGGACCAGTTCCACTTGATGCAGTACAGGTCTTGTCATTACCAGAAGAGTTTCCGGTTTGACTGTCGCCGTCTGAGTCATGTGCAAATCCATCTAATGTTACTTCACCATAGAAGATACCAGTGTCAACACCGGTCTCCATTAGCTTGTATTGTGTTAGCTTTGTGTCTCTGGTTGCAATTGTCATTGGGTCTGTAGTGGTGTTTCCAATTTCATCAACTAAAGCAGTGTCCATGTTATGGTCAGGTGCTGTGATTGTTATGAAAACTCTTTCTGCCCATGAATAGACCTTCTGGTCTAGTTCAATTGTAGCTCCAAAGTTAGAAGAGTAAATTACGGTTCCTATGCTTTCAGTATCATCATTATAAAATGATGCGCCTGATGGTGCATAGTCAGTATATTCTAAGTCTACTTTTTCTCCGCGGTCAACTGTTGTAGAATTAACGCTTGCTGGGAACTCGATGACTGTCTGGAATACACCAGTGTTGCCACCTGTTTCTCGCAATCCGTTAGGTTCTGGGTCAAAGCTGGTTGATGCATGATCTAAGTCAACTTGGTCAGCGTCAGAGTTCCAGTTAATGAGGTCTAGATCGTATGTCTCCGTAGAGCCAGTATCTAGATTCAAATCTGCGTCTATGATGCTAATTATGACATCAGAGCCGATTACATAAACTGATTTATCAGTTGATAGTACACCGGTTCTCAAATCAAATGTAGCTGAGTCTGTTGCTAGGTATGATGCTTCGCCAGTTGCGTCAGTTGGGTCAGTATATTCTACTGTTAGTACGTCACCTTGGTTGATGTTCTTCTGTGTTGGGGTTGATCCCACTCTTGGACCATCAGTCAATGCTAGAGTTGTGGATACTTCGAAGACACCACAATCTGCGCATATTTCTGACATTGGTCCTAATTCAGGAATAGAAGCGTCATCACCGTCTACTGCAGATATTTGTGCGGCTGTATTTGCACTAGAGATGGAATCTCCACCTGCTGTTGCTAATACCTTGTAGTCTGCACCTCTAAATATTTTTAGAGTTACAGGACCTACTCCATCACTTTCTGCTATGTTGTCCTCACCAGATGGTGATTGGTCATAGTCAGAATCTGCTACTTGTATGTAGATTGTAACGTTACCACCAGTTGCTGATCCATTTGCTGCACCAGTTGCTGCGTAGTCTAAGAATGAACCTTCAGCTGTCGTACTTGTTGCATCTCCGTCAAATGGAACTGGATATACATCAGCATCTAGGCTGACAGATCCAGTATTTGCGTAAATTGCAGCTCCTGCTCCGACTTCAATTGTGTTAGAAGAGGAGTCATAGAAATCGATGTAGTTTACTTCCATATCAGTACCAGTTGTGCTGGCTGATGAGGTTGTAGAATCACAATAGGTTGATGGTACTTGGAATGTTCCACTGAATACACCTGTTCCTGCTCCTGACTCTACTAGTGTAAAGCCAGATGCATTAAGGGCATTAGCGGTACATGAGGCACCAGTTTGACCTGCTGCTGAACTGTCAATCCACTGTGTATCATCAAATGTGATTTCCATAATATATGAAAATGCTGCACCTGCTGCTACAAAGTCGTTGTCAGTGTCTGCAACACGATCTGCTGATCCTGTTCCGTCGGCACCACCATCGTTATCTACTTTGTAAACTTCGATTAAGTCGTCATCTGTGTTTAGGTCCATGTCTGTAATT
>Ga0114993_10000442_pt1 | contig 48637 bp, 45 predicted proteins | sample ArcticOcean_MG_C_FD_87042 | JGI IMG/M metagenome (GOLD analysis project Ga0114993, IMG submission 87042) | Marine microbial communities from western Arctic Ocean - ArcticOcean_MG_CB2_150 | ecosystem: Environmental > Aquatic > Marine > Oceanic | place: Arctic Ocean: Canada Basin | collected... | reverse complement strand
TGGCGCGGACTTCGAGAAGGCTGAGTCGCTGCAACCTATGAGCTTGCACTTCCGCATCGCATATCTGGAGCCTCACCTCGATCTGGGCAAACGCACCGCAGAAGTTCTGACACGTGAATTCGAGGCGGGGAATCTTGGCCTGTACGCAGGTCCGTATCCGGCCACGTTCTCAGGACGTGATATCTACTTCAACGCTACTCGGACTCCCGGCGACAACACATCGCCCGAGGATTGGACGCGAGCTGAGATCAATGGCCGCCACGATGCATGGACCATGTTCGAGGCGTGGAAGCGCGAACTTCCGGAGTTTGAAGACGCCTACTTCTTTACGAGCGGCCCTGCGGCCGGGGCACGAGAGAGTCGCAGGATCACTGGCGATTACATCCTCAACGATTCAGACGTGGCCGAAGGCAAGCGGAAAGACGATGTGGTCCTGATTGGCGCATGGCGCATGGATCAGCACCCGCCTGATAAGCCCGGGTACCACGATATCCCCTGGATTCCGCCATACGATATCCCGTACGGCACGCTGCTGCCTGTTTCGTTCGACAACCTGCTGGTGGCCGGTCGTTGTCATTCGGCCACCTCTGAAGCGTTATCGTCCAGTCGCGTTACGGCGACGGCGATGGGAATGGGCCAGGCTGCAGGAATTGCGGCGGGGCTAGCGATTACTTCTGATCAAGCACCAAGAGATGTCAGCGTGACTGCGATTCAGGACGCGATCATTGTGGCCGACGGAATCCTTGAGCCACCTGATGCTGAAGGCGCGGATGTTGGGAATCCCGACTGGTAACGGGTTGGCCAGCATGGCCACTCATCTCGAATGCGTGCAACCACGAGGGTTGCTACTACGCTAGAGCGGCGACGTCTGCGATCTCTCGTAGCGGTGCCCCTTGTGGGCACCCGGCTGTTGGGTCGGTGTTGGTAGCTATACCGTGCAACCTCAAGGGTTGCCACTACATTCAGGTTCCACTAGCGGATGTACCTGCCCAGCGTGCAGCCCGTCTTGAAGATGCCGCGCCAACCCAGCGTGAGGACATCTCACGCGATGTTGATGAATGCCGCCATCTGGTGGCTCGCTTTTCTTACGACTTGGTGCGGTTGACGGCAAGGTTGTAGGCGTAGTCAAGAGCGGCAGCCATGTTCGCCGGATCGGCGATCCCCTGCCCTGCTATGTCAAACGCTGTTCCGTGATCGACGGATGTTCGGATTATCGGAAGTCCAACGGTCACATTCACGCCTTCTGAGAACGCCACCAACTTCATGGGCACGTGACCCTGGTCGTGATACATCACCACAACCAGATCAAACTGGCCCTCGTACGCCTGTCGTACGCATGAATCTGCTGGTAGCGGCCCCTTAGCGTTGATGCCCATCGCTTGGACTGCTTCAACGGCTGGGCGAATCTCGTCTTCATCTTCGTTGCCGAAGAGTCGATTCTCACCAGCATGCGGATTGAGGCCGCACACCGCAATGCGTGGTTCAGCGACGCCGAGTTCTTTGATGTGGGCGTTCCCCGCGGCGATGCAAGCCTGAATACGGTCGCTCTTCACGCGCCTTACTGCTTCTGCCACGGAAACGTGAGTGGAGATGTGAATCACCTTGAGTTTGGGTGAGCCAAGCACCATGAAATAGTTTTTCGTACCGGTGAGATGGCCCAGAAGGCCGGTGTGGCCGTCGTACTTGAATCCGGCTTTGTGCATCGCCTCTTTGTTGAGTGGTGCGGTAACGATGGCATCGATATCGCCTGCGATAGCGTCTTCAGATGCCCTGACAACGGATTCGTATGCCGCGCCGCCGGTGTACCCCTCAACCGCGCCCACTTTCACAAGACTAGGGTCGCAATTGGCGAGATCCATGACCAGCATCTCGTTCTCGGACTGTTCAACACCTTCGAAAGACGTGATCGAGCGCACACTCCAGTCTGGAGCGTACTTTGCTGCTTCCTGTGCCACGATTCTGGCGTCGCCGTAGACCACGGGCGTAGATCTGCCTTTGGCGACCTCCACAGGGATTGCCTTTACGGTGACTTCCGGGCCTACGCCAGCGGAGTCGCCAATAGTGATCCCGAGAATCGGCTTCATACCTTGCGCCATGTTCTCCCCGTTGACAGATATTCGAATACTTTCAGCAGCGTTTCCTCTTCACCAAAGTCACCGGCCTTGGTGACCACTGGCGCACCATCAAGCGCGCCTGCATGCATCACTCCGGCGGGAACGCCAGGCATCGCCTCATCCTTCAGCACGATCCCAGTGCAGTTGAGCACTTTGAGCACGCCTTTGGTTGTATCGCCGCCAATCAAGATCAAGGCGTTCACGGGAGCTTGTGAGACCCGGGCGGTGATAGTGCCAATCTCTGCCACAAGTTGGTCACGGGCGACCGACAGTAGCGCTGCACCGCCGCCGTCCGGTCTGGACGTACGGCTGATCAGCATGAGAACGACACTGCGGCCTTCGCGTATCGACCGCGTGGCGTCGCCAATCACGTTCTCTCGCTCCGCTGGCCCTTCTGTACGGTCGAGGAGGCGGTCGGCATCGATTTCAATGACATTTGCCTTCGCCTGTCGTCTAAGCGTCTCAGCCTGAGCGCGAACAATTTCTCGCTGACTGCCGGCAACTACGAGGTATGGCTGCTTGGCCTTCCGTTCTTGCTCTCGCTGACCAGAAACATCATCACCATATGCGTTTGCGAGGGATGCAGCGAGACCACCGGAACCAGTCAGGACGATCTGCTTGTTAGAGCGTGATGCGGCAACAACAATATTCCAGAGGTCTTGATCAGATTCTGCATCCAGCACGGCAAGGGGGGAGCCACCATCGGCCATTCGAATGAACAGATCAGCAAGGGATTCAGGGCCGCTCCTTACATCTGATAGTCGTATGGACGCTGGTTCCATTCCGGTGTTCTCACGCAAGATTTCGACGATGCTGCTGGCTGGGACAGGATTGAGGGCGTCTCGGCCTACATCAGTCTGATCAACCGGGATTCCATTCACGAGCAGATGGCCATCAACCACCGTGCGCCCTATTGCGGGAAATGCAGGTGCGAAGAGGATCATTTCGCCGTTGAGCGTCCCGAGAACGGCGTTAGCTTCAAGGCCGGGATGGCCTCGGAGTGTCGAATCCACCTTGTTGAACAGCGGAGTGAACCCAGCGGCGTTCAACGATGATGAGGCCCTGATGGCCGCTTCTCTGGCCTGGCGAGGTTCATGATGGCGTGAATCCATATTCAACGCCACCACCTCGTACAACTCAGAAGCACCCAATGGAATCTGAGTACTGACCGATACGAACGTTGGCATCCCGCGGACAGCGAACCTGGCGGAGGCATCCAGTGCCCCGGTCAGGTCATCCGCGAAAATGCCAACTTTGCTATTAGCCACTAACGAGTCCTATCTAACCCCACCTGGTCCATCCGACCAGGTTCTTAGCCCTCAGATATGAAACGCCGGAGTACGAAGTTCAGCACGCCACCGTGCTGGTAGTAGTCGACCTCCACTGGCGTATCAATACGAACCAATGCCTCAAATTCGATGACGTTGCCATCATCGGAAGCGGCAGTGACTTTGACCATCTGTCCCGGAACCAAACCATCTGCAATTCCGATGAAGTCGAAAGACTCGGTGCCTGTCAGTCCGAGCGACACGGCTGATTGGCCGTTTATGTACTGAAGCGGAAGAACTCCCATGCCGACGAGGTTGCTGCGGTGAATGCGCTCAAAGCTTTCAGCGATTACCGCTCTCACGCCCAGAAGTTTCGGTCCTTTGGCTGCCCAGTCGCGGGAGCTTCCGGTTCCGTACTCCTTGCCTGCAAGAACGATCAGCGGAACGCCTTCGTCACGATACTTCTCAGACGCTTCGAATATCCGCATCTCTTCGCCGTCAGGGAGGTGCGAAGTCCAATCACCAGTGCGTTCTGGCGTTAGCTGGTTGCGCAGCCGAATGTTGCCGAACGTGCCACGGACCATCACCTCGTGATTTCCACGCCGGGAGCCGTAAGAGTTGAAGTCTCGGCGAGGCACGTCACCGGCCATAAGGAACTGACCAGACGGCGCCGTTGGCGGAATGCTTCCCGCCGGTGAGATGTGATCGGTTGTCACAGAGTCTGCGAAAGAAACCAGCACGCGAGCGCCGTTAATGTCGCTTAGTGGCTCCGGGTCGACAGTCATGTCGTCGAAGAAGCTGACGCGTTGGACGTACGTTGAACCTAGGTCCCAGTCGAATAGCGTACCAGTGCTCGCGGAAATTGCATCCCACTTCTCGCCACCCTCGAAGACCGCGCCGTACTTTTCATTGAACAACTCAGCACTCACGGAATTTGCAATCTCTTCGGCAATCTCGTTCTGGCTGGGCCAGATGTCTTTCAGGAAGACGTCCGAACCGTCTGAGTCAACGCCAACAGGGTCATTGCTCAAGTCGATGTCCACCGTCCCGGCGAGTGCATATGCGACGACGAGCATTGGTGAGGCGAGGTAGTTCGCCTGCACCTGCGGGTGGATTCGGCCTTCGAAGTTCCGGTTGCCGCTTACTACTGCCGCAGAGACAAGCTCGTGGTCGTCCACGGCTTCTGCAACTGGGGGCGGTAACGGGCCGCTATTACCAATACAGGTGGTGCAACCGTAGCCCACCACGCCAAACCCAAGCTTCTCAAGGTCACTAATAAGCCCGGAATTCTCCAAGTACCCGGTGACGACCTGTGAGCCAGGAGCCATGCTTGTCTTGACCCAGGGCTTGCTGATTAGACCTTTGCTCACCGCGTTTCGTGCAAGCAGTCCTGCTCCCATCATCACCGACGGATTGGAAGTGTTCGTGCAACTGGTAATAGCCGCGATCACAACAGATCCATCGCCGACTTCCACATCTTTATCGTTGATGCTGATGCTTGCCGGTTTTCCGCCTGATGGCGTGTCGGCAAACGTCTCTTTGAAATTCGATGAAATCTGCGAAAGAGTCAGGCGGTCCTGCGGGCGTTTCGGGCCTGCGAGGCTCGGCTCGACCGAGCTAAGGTCGAATTCGAGTGACTTTGTATACTCAGCATCTGGTGTATTCGCCGTCCGGAATAGGCCCTGCTCTTTGTAGTAGCGCTCCACCAGATCTATCTGATCGGCGCTCCGTCCACTCGTACGCAAGTAGCGAAGTGTCTGATCGTCCACCGGGAAGAGGCCACAAGTGGCGCCGTACTCGGGAGCCATGTTGGACATCGTTGCGCGATCGGCAAGCGGCAGTGAGTCCAGGCCGGGGCCATAGAACTCAACGAACTTCTCGACTACGCCGGCGGCTCGCAAAATCTGCGTAATCGTGAGGACGAGGTCAGTTGCGGTGGTGCCTTCAGGCAGCTCGCCAGTTAGCTTCATGCCCACAACTTCTGGCACAAGCATGTAATAAGGCTGCGCCAGCATGACGGCCTCAGCTTCGATTCCGCCTACGCCCCAACCAAGCACGCCAAGCCCATTGATCATGGTGGTGTGTGAGTCAGTTCCAATGCATGTGTCCGGGTAAGCGACCGGGCCGCCTGCGTGCTCACCAGTCATCACGACTGGAGCGAGATATTCAAGGTTCACCTGGTGGACGATACCTACACCCGGTGGAATCACGTTCAAATTGTTGAACGCACCTTGCGCCCACTTCAGGAGTTGATAGCGCTCCTGATTGCGCTCAAACTCGCGATCAATGTTCATCTCGAGCGCGCCTTCAGTTGCGAAGTAGTCCACCTGAACTGAGTGGTCAATAACCATGTCGGAGCGCACGACCGGATTGATCCTTCCGGGGTCAGCGCCGCGATCTGCCATTGCACTACGCATCGCAGCGAGGTCCACCACAGCTGGCACACCTGTGAAATCCTGAAGAAGCACACGTCCGGGCATGTAGGGAACTTCTCCAGGAGGCGTGGCCGTTGGCGACCATGAGGCGACCGTCTTTACGTCGGCTTCCGAAGCAACACTCTGATCTGAGTGACGTAGTGCGTTCTCCAGCACTATTCGGATAGACACCGGCAGCTTCGAGAGGTTGGCAATGCCAGCGTCCTCAAGAGTTTGAAGTTTGTAGTAGTCGAAATTGCCGCCGCTGGTCGATAGTGATGATCGAGCGCCGAACGGGTCTACGGGACTGCTCATGTAGTCACTCCTCCAGAGAATTGTGGTCAACCCGGGGAATTGTCACCGGATCATTGAGTTCGAGAATCCAGACTTTATCAAGGGAGCGAGTTTCTCACACGTCCATGGCGTAGGATTGCCCGAGTTAAAAAACCCGGTCCCCTCTCATCACACATCTATGCATCAGTCAAAATTAGCTGCGCGCTTCCCGTTCTTCTACGGGTGGACAATTGTCTACGCTGCGGGAAGTTCCTATCTTGTCCGTAATGCCGCCGCGTCACTAACGCTGTCGGTGTTCATCGTGCCAATGTCCGATGAACTCGGATGGAGCCGGACGTTGATCGCGGGGGCAGCCAGTGCGGCAGGCGTTGCCTCTCTAATAGTCGCCCCACTCACCGGCTGGCTTGTCGACCGGTTTGGCGCACGAGTATTACTACTTAGCTCAGTCCTGGTACTTGGCTTCAGCACAATGTCCCTCAGATGGGCCACGGTTCCAATCGCGTTCTACTTGGCGTACGGAATTGGAAGGCTGATTTTCAACTCCTTCGTCAATATTGCTGGCTCAACCGTGGTCAACCAGTGGTTTGTTGAGCGTCGCGGTGAGGCATCGTCATATCTGGGCGTAACTCATGCCGTTGGAATGGGTGGCTTCCCGCTCTTTGCTCAGTTGCTGATTAACGGGACCGGCGATTGGAAACTGGCGTGGTTCTGGATGGGAATCGCAGTCTGGGTCATAGCTTTAGTGCCGGTTTGGCTATTCCTTGTGAATCGGCCGGAAGATATCGGAATGGAACCAGATGGTGTCCGGAATCCGAATGCCGTGAAGTCAGAAACAGCGACTCGTCGTGCTGAAGCCGACCTTGAAGGCTGGTCTGTAAAAGAAGCCATGCGAACGCCGGCCTTATGGCTACTTTCTTTTGCTGGGGGGATGATGTTTTTCGTGCACTCTGGCACCAACGTGCATCAAGCTGCGTACCTCCGTGATCAAGGTATTAGCGCCACCGGAGCGGCGAGCGCGATTGTTGTCCTGGCAGTTGGCATGGCCATCGGAAGTATCTTTTGGGGCAGACTGTTGGACCGACTCCCGGGACGGATGGTCTACGCCATTGTGGCGGTCTGGTTAGGGGTGGTCACTCTTGGCTACCTTTTTGTCACCAACATCGGTTCTGCATTCATCGTGGCGGGTTTGTTCGGATTCGGCCTGGCTGGATTGATAGTTGTTCCACCTGTTGTAATGGCCGACTACTTCGGTCGATCATCCATGGGAGCTGTACGCGGCTTCACTGAGCCGTTTGTTGGCATTGGACAGGCACTTGGAGCAATTGGAGCGGGAATCATCTTCGACACAACCGATAGCTACACTGCAGCATTCCCGGTGTTCACCGTTGTTGCCGTGATTGCCGCTGGAATCTTGATGATCACAAAGATCCCAACCAAGTCGACTCCCGATGCTGAAGTCGTTGCCGTGGACGCTGTCTCAGAATAAGATCGCCCTCCAATCGCAATTGAACATTTTTCGACACAGGCGACACAGGCGACACGGGGGACATACCTTTGGCCGACACTGGACTCAAAGCTAGCAGGCTTATATCCGAGCTTGAACTTCAGGGTGTCTCACACGTTGTGACACTGCCTGATTCTGAGACTTCTGGGATGTACAAAGCCATCCAGGGGTCAGAATCAATCTCTCTTGTACCTGTTTCACGTGAAGGTGAGGCGATTCCAATTGCCGCAGGCCTGTGGGCAACCGGAAAAAATGGCGTTGTCATTATCCAAAACTCCGGCCTCTATGAGTCCGGCGATGCCCTCAGGGGTCTCGCAATCGGTGTTGCACTGCCAATCGTCATGTTCATTGGTTACCGGGGCTACACAAGACACGGTGACACGCCTGACAGTTCAGCCCGACTTCTGGAGCCGTATCTTCACCTGTTCCGAGTGCCCTACTACGTCCTCGAGACCGGTCAGGATATCGACCGGATTGCCATGGCGTTCGAAGAGGCACGCAGGACGCACATGCCCGTCGCTGTGCTAGTCGGCGCGGAGTACGACGACGAGGAGATTGACGCAGCATGATCACTTACAAAGACGCGGTTGAGGTGATTCAGCGCGAGCGTGAAGACGCCGTTGCTGTGGTGACGATGACGCAGGCGAAGTACTGGAACCAGGTTTCAGAACATCCCGAATTGGACATCGGTATCTCCAACGGGATGAGCAAGGCCTCTTCCGTGGGTCTAGGAATCGCCTTGGGAGAACCAGATCGAAATGTGTATGTGCTGGATTCAGATGGTTCGCTGCTGATGAATCTTGGTTCGTTGGTCACGGTCGCAAGCGCGGCTCCCACGAACTTCTTCCATTTCCTGTTTCAAAACGACGTATACGCCGTCACTGGTGGTCAGCCCGTGCCCGGCGCAGGCAGGACTAACTTCGAGACGCTGGCTGAAGGATCTGGATACCGACACACGCGGTCATATGACGATATTGAATCGTTCGCCACAGACTGGGCGGAGCTATCGAAGCTTGAAGGCCCCGTGATGATAGTTTTGGCAGTTGAAGCAGAGTTGCAACCTGCTGGCATAGAACAGACCTGGGAATCAAACGCCCGCATGCCAGCGGCGCTACGGAGCGTTCGGAAGGCACTGGATTCGACTTACGTCCCTGAGTAGGTAGATCAGTCGTGGTTTTCGCAGCCCCGAAGCCAGGCATTCCCGTCGGCTGCCAGCAAATCTGAAGCCTCTTCAGGCCCACCAGAGCCCACCGGATACTCGATCGGGGACTCAGATGTATCTGATTCCCAGTATGTGTTCAGCGGATCAGCGATGCGCCATGATTCTGCAATCTGATCAGAACGGATGAATAGCGAGGCATCACCATTCAGGGCGTCTTGAAGTAGGCGCTCATACGCTTCGGGGATCGCCTGGTCGCGGAATGCCGAATCGTAGTGAAACTGCATGTCTGTGGACTTCATTTCCATGCCACGGTCTGGCACTTTGACCTGAAACCGCAGGTGCACCCCCTCGTCGATCTGGAGACATATCGCGAGGACATTGGACTCCGGTTCGGGTGCCCCAGCAACTTCACCGAACACGAAATGAGGCGGGGGGCTCAAACTCGACCACTACTTCGCTAACTTTATTCCGCAGCGCTTTGCCAGTGCGAAGGTAGAACGGCACGCCCTTCCACCGCCAGTTATCAATCTGCAACTTCACCGCTGCATACGTGGGTGTTCTCGACGACGAACTTACGCCATCGTGTCGGCGGTATCCCTCATAGGCGCCAGCAACGGCGTTCTGCGCGATGTCTGCTTCAGAGTACGCCGAGATTGCTCGCAATACATCTACTTTCCGATCCCTGATCGACTCTGGTTCCACGCCAGACGGCGGCTCCATAGCGATGATTGTCAGTATCTGCAACAGATGATTTTGCAGCATGTCACGCACTACGCCTGAAGAGTCGTAATAGGCGGCACGCGATGCCGCGTCAACTTCCTCAGCAACGGTAATCTGGACACTTTTGACATAATTGCGGTTCCAGATCGGCTCAAATATGGAGTTGGCGAACCTCAGAACGAGAAGGTTCTGCACCGTTTCCTTGCCTAGATAGTGATCAATCTGAAATACATCTTTTTCCGGAAAGACAGCGTGAATGTTCGTATCTAATTTTGCGGCTGACTCACGGTCTGTGCCGAATGGCTTCTCGATGACCAGACGGCTCCAACCGTTGCTGGAGTTCGCCAGTCCAGAATCTCGGAGGGATGCTATGGCTGTTTCATAAAAATCAGGCGCAATAGAGAAGTAAAACATTCGATTAGCGACGTCAGCGCCCCGTTCAAGTTCTGGGAGGCGATCCGCCACTCCAGATAGTCCATCCCGGCCCGACAGGTCCCCGGCTGAGTAGAACAACCGCTTTGAAAACACGATGAACTGATCCCGAGAAGAAGCGACTCCAGCGAGTTCAACCGCGCTTTCCCACATCGATTCACGGTAGTCATCATCGCTAAACGGTGTGCGCGATACGGCGATGATGTTGAGTTGGTCGGGCAGGCGCCCCTTACAGTGAAGTTGCAGTAGAGCAGGGATAAGCTTTCGGCGCGCAAGGTCTCAGTTAGCTCCAAATATGACCAAGGTAGTCGTCGGCACCATTGTCAGTCGCTACTCGCCGGACCGCTTGATGGCATGCCCGCCAAATGCGTTGCGCATTGCGGCTAGCATCTTTGCGCCGAACGGTTGATCCTGCCGAGACCTGAATCTCGCCTGCAATGACGCAGTGATCACGGGCGCTGGAACCCTGAGTTCAATTGACTCAGCGACCGTCCATCGGCCTTCACCTGAGTCATCAACGTAGGCCTGTATCTCCGACAACTCCGCGTCTTCGTTGAGTGCGTCGGCAGTGAGATCAAGCAACCACGAGCGGACCACACTGCCCTCACGCCAGATCTCCGCGATCTGTGCCAGATCAAGATCAAACTCTTCCTTTGCCTTCAGGATCTCGAAGCCTTCGGCGAAGGCCTGCATCATGCCGTACTCGATGCCGTTGTGGATCATCTTGGTGAAGTGGCCAGAACCAGCCGGACCTACGTAGCCATGACCTGAATCTTTCGAAGGCGCCAGTGTGTCGAAGATAGATTCGAGGCGTTGATAGGCGTCTTTATCACCGCCAACCATGAGTGAGTAGCCCTCTTTGAGGCCCCAGATACCTCCGCTGGTTCCAGAGTCCAGAAACTTGACGCCTGAGGCTGCCAGTTCTTCGGCGTGACGCATGGAGTCTTTGTAGTTGGAGTTCCCGCCGTCAATGACCACATCGTCCGAGTCCAGCAACTTAGCAAGCCGCGTGATGGTCTGATCCGTTGGCGCACCGTCTGGAACCATTACCCAGACAGCACGAGGCGCTGGCAGAGACTCAACCAGTTGCTCCAGTGACTCGTTCCCGATTGCACCCTCGGCAACCGACGTAGCAACAGCTTCAGGGCTGGGGTCGAACACGTGGATCGTGTGTCCGCCTAGAATCAGCCGGCGAGCCATATTGCCGCCCATTCGTCCCAGACCAATCATTCCTAATTGCATTTGATGTTGGTTCTCTTTCTTGCCACTTGCGGCTTGATCGGGCATTAGTACTTAGATTGAATCGACAAGAGCACGCAGTTGTTCGGGAACGCTACCAGTGAGATGCGCCCTTGCCACCCGGCGGCCTGCGGCGGTAAGTGCATCGAAGTCTCCAGCCGCCTGCGCATCTATCAACTCAGCGAATCCGAAGTCCCTTCCGGGGATCGCTGGATTTGTTTCGTGATCTTGCGTGATCTGGAATGCCAGGATGCTGTTAGGCCCGCCTTTGTGGAGCTGACCGGTCGAATGGAGAAATCGTGGTCCGTATCCGAGCGTTGTGGCGAGTCCGGTGCGGTCTGATATTTTGCTCCGAAGCTCGGAAAGAGCAGCATTTATCTCGGCGGTCTCTGGAACAAACGCCATGATTGCCACATAATCCCCATCATTCCGCTGATCCAACAGCGCAGACAGTGATGACACAGAGGTCAATTCTGGTGGATTGGACTGAGAGAGGACCCGGTCTGTCGCATCCTTCGCGGCCTGAACATTGGGCTGGTTGAACGGCTGAACCCCAAGTTCGACGCCTAGAACTGCGGTGGCGTACTCCCACGCTAGAAACAAGCCGCCTAACTCGTAAGGATCGGCGATTGATGTGTTGACTCCGGGGATGTCCGCGCCCGGCGTATCCGTGGCGATCTGCGCCATAAATCTGTCCGAAGTGTATGCGGCTTCTGGAAGCGGTGGTTCACTGGCAATCGGGACGAGGCCTTTGCCCTCTTTACCCAGGCTCTCGGCGAGCAGTTGCTCAGCCCACAGGCCGAATCCAGAAGAGTTATCGTCTTCGACGAACGTAACTTTGTCTCGACCAACGCTATTGGCAACCGCAAGTTCAGCTGCGATTCGCCACCCCAACGACCCGTGCACATCTGCCCCTGGCTGAAGTTGGCGCTCGATTACGATCGCATTTTCCAACAGTCGTCTGACATCCATTCCTGCGATGGCGGCCGGCACAAGCCCAAAGTGCGAAAGAACGGCGTAGCGGCCGCCAATGTTTGGGTCGGCGGTGAACACTCGTCGAAATCCAGCTTCAGTACCCAGTGCTTCCAGAGCTGAGCCAGCGTCTGTCACCGCGACAAAGTGGGTGCCTGCTTTGTCTCCTACAATCGCTTCCAATTCACCCCGGAAGTAGGCGTAGAGGACGTTTGGCTCGATAGTGGTGCCTGACTTTGAAGAGACGATGAACAGCGTCTTTTTGAGATCAAGCTCGCTTCTCAGTGCAGACACAACTTCAGGAGATGTTGTGTCAACCACTCGCAACACGGGATACCCAGGGGCGCTGCCGATTGAGCGTCTCAGCACCTCAGGCCCAAGGCTGCTTCCGCCCATTCCCAGGAGCACGGCATTGGTGAAACCATCCGCCTTCACGCCATCTGCCACCGCGACCAGGTCATCAACCTCAGATAGCATCCGACTGGCAATATCGAGCCACCCAAGCCGATCGGCTAGCTCAACAGGTGATTCCGCCCACAGCGTGTGATCTCGATCTGCAATACGCGCAGCGAAGCGGTCTGCCTTGTCGCCAAAAGCCTGAGTGACAATTGAGTTGTTCATGCGGCTGTAATTCCCACTTGGTTCGATTCTTCTGAGATCTGGCTGGTATCTGGCTTCACCAAGAGACGATCTTGCCATTATGATGCGATAGACCCGAATACGGAGAATGTTCATGCGGTGAATGTCACATCCCTATGTCCAATTCTGCATCAGATATGGTGATCTCGATTTGCGAGCCTCAACCAACGGAGATACCGATTGAACTTAGCGATAAGTCCGGACGCCGAAGAGTTCCTGCGCGACAGGGAACGTCCCGTGGCGCTTGACTTTATCGGAGCACTCGGTTGAGGTGGCCACGCCACTGTGTCAGTCGACACTTACGCACGCAAGGTCAATCTGAAGGCCTATCGCAAGTTCGAATCCAAGGGTATTGAGATCCTTGTCGCCAAGACACTGGCAGCCCAGGCTCAGATGGTGCGATTGGATCTGAAAAAGTTCCTTTTCTGGAAGTGGTTGTCTGTGAGCGCGCTGCTCGCGGGCCACGATACCTGAACGAATCATTAGGCAGCCGGGCGCTGCTTTACCGGAAAACCGTTCAGCCCATCTGGTGGGCAACTTCTTGCTACTGATCCGGGCCCGGGTGCTAATTAATCGAGGATGTCTGCCAGACTTGATGACACGTCGTTCAGTCGTGTGATTTGAACCGGGTCAAGGGTGAGTTCTGCGCCGCCGATGTTGTCGCTCAGGTGCTCAACTGTGTCACCGCCGGTAATGGCGATGGTTATCTCGTCGTGCGAGAGAACCCATGCCAGTGCCACCTGCGCCGGTGTAGCTGAGTGATCTCGCGCAATATCTCGTACCGCGTTGAGAACATCGCCTCTGCCCCCATCTAGTGATGACCCGAAGTCGAACTCCCGCTTCGTAGCCCACAGTGAGTCTTGTGGCGGCGCGTCATCTGGGCTGTACATGCCAGAGAGCAACCCAACGGCCAGAGGGCTGTACGCCATGATTCCGATCCCAGAATCGCGGGCCATTGGAAATAATTCAGACTCTAGCCCACGGTTCATCAGACTGTAGGGATTCTGCGCTGTGATCGGCTGATGTAGGCCAGCCCGCTCAGCGATTCCCTGCGCCTTCGTAATCTGCCATGCGGCAAAGTTGCACACACCGTAGTACCTGATCTTGCCGACGTCGACGAGGTCACTCAGTGCCCGCAAAGTCTCTTCAAGAGGTGTCTGATCGTCATATCGATGAACTAGATACACGTCGATATGATCTGTCTGGAGACGGGCTAGTGAACGATCGACCTCACGCATGATGTGATATCTGGACAGCCCGACATCGTTTGGCCCTGGGCCAATCTCACTGGCGACCTTCGACGTAATGACCACGTCATCGCGTCGTCCTTTCAGGGCTTTTCCCAGCACGACTTCTGAACGCCCAATGTTTGCCCGGTCATCCATGGGACCGTACACATTGGCACAGTCGATCAGGTTGATCCCGGAATCCAGCGCAGTTTCAACTACGCGCTGAGCCTCAACTTCATCTGGTTGGCCACGAAACCCCAGCCCTAGAGCCAATTGACTGACTTTTACCCCGGATGCGCCAAAGTTGACGTACTGCACAGACACCTCACTCGATATTCGTTAAAAACGTAACGCGCCCAGTGTAGGCGCGTCTGCAAACTTATCGAGTGGAAAGAGGTTTAGTAGCCCGGGCCTCGTACTTGAGATCCATCAGTGTGAGGCGCCCACGGAACCAATCGTTCTGGCCCAATGATTCTGCCGCCAACAACTTGGTATCCGGTTTCACCATCTGGACCAAGAATTTTGTCGCCATCAAGATAGTAGCCGGTGTCTCCGCGTCGGCCGCGGATCTTCCCGCCTCGCACGTGAAAGTGCGGCATATCTACGTCGCCGATAATGTTGCGACCGGCGATGCGCAACCCGGTATCCACGATGACCGTTCCTGTGTTCCCAGATGTCATACGCAAATGAGGTTATGGCCTCTGTTGTGCACACACCTAGATACTTCGGGGCAGGATTTCACCACTTCTATGCGGGCAACTCACCTGTAAAACGGCGTTTTGAGTGGTTAGATGGACTATCCTTTGCCGCGCATTACAAATATTTATGGCAGGAGAATCATGGCGCGTACGTACAAGGCAGGAATTATTGGTGCTGGATCCATTGGTCACGCACACATGGATGGCTATAACCTCACGGACAACGTGGAGGTTGTGGCGGTTGCTGATCCGGTAGCCAAAGCCAGAAACCAGTACCAGCGCTCATTCGACATCCCTAATGGTTATGCAACAGCTGAAGAGATGTTCGCAGCGGAAGATCTGGATATCGTTTCAGTGTGCGCATGGCACCTGCTGCATCCCGAGCTGACCATCGCCGCAGCCAAAGCTGGCATCCCTGCTGTCATCTGCGAAAAGCCGATGGCCATTGGCGTCGGCGCTGCCAAAAACATGATCGATGCCTGCAACGCATCGGGAACCAAGCTGGTCATCAGCCACCAGCGCCGCTTCACGCCAGGCTGGGAGAAGGCAAAACATATGGTGGAAGCAGGCGCAATTGGAACGCCGGTGTTCATCAACTGCAAAGTCATGGACGGCCTCACCAACTGGGGCACACATGCCATCGATGGAGCAAGATTTGTCGTGGGCGACCCGAGCGCACTCTGGGTTATGGGTGCAGTTGAGCGGGTAACTGACAAGCACGAGCGAGCGGTTGCAATTGAAGATTCCTGCATGGGTCTGATCCAGTTTGAGGGAGGAATTCAGCTCTTCATCCAGTCAGACCTGATGCTGGAAGGCGCCGATGCAGGGGCTTTCTTGATTCGTGGAACTGAAGGCGTATTGGATATTACAGAAACCACCGTGAAGATCATGAACCATAAGTCAGACGGCTGGGAAGACATCGACCTGAATCTCCATGAAGGTGAGCAGGCCATCGGCGGAGCCACCAATGCCGCACAGGTTCGCGAACTCATCGAGTGGATGGAAGGTGGCCCCGGCCATCGTGGCAATGGTGAAAACGCGGCCATCACGGTGGAAGTAATGATGGCAATCTATGAATCGGCCCGCCAGAACCGGGTGATCAAACTTCCCATGGAGGAACAGGACTACCCGTTGGACCTTATGGTTGCTGAGGGGAAGTTGCCGGTGCAGGAAGATGGAAGCTACGACATTCGCGGCTTCCTGAACTGGGATGGCATCGACGAAGAAGACTACGCAACGCTCAGGGCAGAAGGTCTGGGACATCATCAGGCGATGATGAAACTGCACGATGTAGAAGAGTTGCCTGGCCGCCGCGTCATCTATCCGTCAGCCGGAGTGGACGAAGACCGTTCCTGATCAGCGATGCTAGCTCTCTAATGGCATATCGCCCTGGGACCCCGTAATAAAACGCAAAAAAAGAGGCCAGCGGAGTAATGCTCTCTGACCTCTGTCAGTCTAAGGAGGTTCCGGGGTTAACCCTCTACCTTTACCGGTGCGTAAAACGCCAGGTGATCTTTGATGTGGCTCGCTTTGGAGCTTGGATCCGGGTAGTACCAGGCGGCGTTCTTAAAATTCTCGCCTTCCACTTCAGCGTTCAAATAGTTCGCCATGCCCTTCCATGGGCAACGCGTCTGATAATCACTATCACTGAAGTACTCACGGTTTACGGAGTTTGGAGGGAAATATACGTTTCCTTCAACGATCTCGTATTCCTCGCTCTCCGCGAGTACAACGCCGTTCCAAACCGTTTTTGCCATTCCGTGACTCCCAAATAATTCTTACAGCTAGCTACAATCTTTGATTCGTCAGCGCGCGTAACGATGCATGCTCTCGCCTGACAGTGGATCACACCGTCATACGCTTGAGACATTCGGCAAATGTGTATCTCTGACGGGGTTAAAGACGTGTAGCATCTCGCCAGCCGACAACAGGGTCGGAGTGCACAAGTGTGGGTTCGGATTGCACGACTGAACCGGGAGATAGCGTTGGATCCAGGCCGGTTCATTGGGTTTCTGCTGCGTCGCGGAAAAAAAGAAGCCTTACTGCTCGCGGCCGCGTCTATCTCAATCTTGCTGGCCGCTTCAGTTATTACCGGTGCTCCAATTTACCTTCGAAGTCTCGAATTACTTGGTATCGGACAAGTCGTCGATGATCTGAAGACCGGTGGCCAGCACATTCAGGTAAACACCAGTTCGCTGTCCCTGAACGGTGACTTGATACGGCGCTCGCGTGAAACTCTGGATTCGCTAGCAACCGACAGCTTCGGCGATCTGTATGTGAAACAGGAAGAACTGCTCCGTTCTGCCCGTCATTACTGGGGTCCAGCCGATGACGGACCGCGGGAAACAGTTGGCGCATCCAAGGCAATTTTCCAGTCACACTCCAACATAAATGATCACGTGGGGTATCTACCGGGCGGCGTTGCACCACGCCCGGTAATCTCGGACGCTCCCGATGCAGTACTTGAAGCTGCCGTCTACAAAACTCGAGCAGACCTGCTGGGCGTAGATGTGGGTGATGTGATTGAGGTGACGCCGAGAGATATTGCCGGAAAGATACTCACGGTAAAGATCACTGGAGTGTTTCTTGAGCGGGCGCCTATTGACCCGTTCTGGCTTGGTCTATCTGCTCCCATTCTTGCCCCACCTGCATCCACTGCTGGCGATGACCTCCCACTCCTGCTCTTTGTTCCTTACGAGACGATCACTGGCCCCGTCAGTGACAACCTGCTGGGGATGCCGGCCAGCGTGACCTGGCACCTGTTCACTGATGGTGAACTTTTGCGCGATCAACGCGCAACGCCGGTGATCGACATGGTGGCGGAGTTCGAGGGCGATGTGGCGGTCGAACAGCCCCGCCCTCTCGTGATCACCGCGCTCGGTGTGAGTCTCAAAGAGTATCGCTTCAGATCGGTCTTTACCCGGGCGCCGATGCTGATGATGGCATCACTGGCTCTTGTGGCCTCGTTCTACGGCCTGTTCATGGTCACAAGCATCGTCACCGATCGCAGACGCCCCGAATTGGCTGTGCTTCGATCCCGAGGCGTCAGCATGTTCCAGATCAGTCGTATGCATCTGGTTGAGGCGATCCCCACCATCGGTATACCCGTGGTCATTGCGCCATTCCTGTCGGCATACGTGGTTGGTTCTCTGGGCAAGTTTGGGTCGTATGAAGATCTGACCGGAGGCGATCGCCTGCCGGTTGAGCTGGAACTCTGGCACTTTGGCGTTTCGATCCTCACGGGTGTAGTCGCACTGCTCGTTATTGCATTGCCTGCCATCATGCGACTCAGAAGCAGTCTTTCAGAAGAGGCCCGTGCCGTTGCACGACCCGACACGAAACCACTCTTTCAACGCTTCTTTTTCGATATCGCGGTGATCGCTATCGGTGTCATCGTGTGGTTCGAGTTGAGAGAGCGAGGTGCGCTCGTCTCTTCTACCCTGGATAACGAACAATCGACGGACATGACGCTTCTGTTTGCGCCGGCTCTGCTTCTGATTGTCGGGGTAATGGTAGTGCTACGGTTCTTCCCTTATGTCACTGCTGGTGCTGCATGGATCACCACTCGAGTCTCTCCAGCGTGGTTTGCGCTTGCGTTCTGGCGCATCGCAAGGACACCGTTTCAGTCAGCATGGGGCCTGCTGCTTGTGGCATTTGTCACTGGCACTGCGATCATCACCGGCTCGCTCGCGTCGACGCTCGAGCTCAGCCAGGAGGAACGCATCCTCTATCGGACAGGTTCAGATATCCGGATAATCGCACCGGAGGGTGGTATCCAAGAATCCCGGCAAATCTCAGAGAGATTGCTCAGCATACACGGGGTTAAAGCGGCCACATCTGTAATCCGTCAGGACGCGAGCGTTGGCACGACCGCAGGCGGATCAAACTTTGAACTGTTTGCCATCGACCCCGCTGTGTACGCGGATATTGGCTGGTTTCGAGATGACTTTTCAGGCGAGAGTCTCGAAGAACTGATGGCTGCCCTGGTTGTGGAATTCGATGACCCTGTAGTCGTTCCCGATGGCAGTAACCGACTTGGCATGTGGGTGAAGGCAGATATTGAGATAGACACGGGGTTCGTGTGGCTCATTGTCAGAGGTGCGGGCGGTCTGACCAACACGGTCTCATTAGGCCAGGTGGAGGGGACCGACTGGCGATACCTCTCGTCGGAATTAAGAGGTATCGACCTTCCAGGGGAGATTGTTGGCGTTCAACTATTCCAGAATCTGGGTGGAGACCGGGCAATCCCAACCACACTTCTATTTGATGACATTGAGGTGGAGATATCTAGTCCAGCCACAGGGATATCGATCGAGATACTGGAAGACTTCGAGTCCGAACGGCCCTGGACAGGCTTACCGACGTCGGAGGGGTTCGATGCTGTTGTCAGGTTGGTTCCAGAGCTTCTTGCCTCCGGTCAGGACCTGTTAGGTAGCGTTCACGGCACTCAGATTGCCAGGCTCCAACTGGGAAGAGGTAGCGATGCAGGCGTGCGAGGAATGGTGCCGTTCTCAGGTCCATTGCCAAGCATAGTTAGCGACTCTTTCTTGGGTGAAACTGGCCTCAAGGTTGGCGATCCGTACATCGCAAATTTCGCCAACATTCAGGTTCCTATGATGATCGCAGGCTCCGCCAGTTATCTCTCAACGCTGAACCCACTTGAGCAGGGCTTCATGGTCACTGACATCCAGGGAGTACGAAATTACGCCGACCAGAAAGGCGTCTACTCATTAGAGGAGTCTGAGGCGATCGTTCAGATGAACTCTGACAACTACGCATCCGCGTTGCCGCAACTTCGCCGACTGTTCAGGAATGCCAAATTTGTCCAGAGGACAGAGCTGCGATCAGCCGCTGTGGTTGACCCACTGGTGGCGGCGGGATGGAAGGGAGTGGCACTTCTGGCTGCCGTGATCACTGTGATGGCGGCGTTCATTGGATACGGAGGAGCGCAGGCGGCACACGCACGTCGTACGGGTGGAGAATCCGCATTTATTCTTGTGCTTGGGCTATCTCGAGGGCATTTCTTGCGAATGCTGATCGTAGAGCATCTGGCAATCGCCATAAGCGGAGTTGCGCTGGGAGTCTTTGGGGGGACCATTTTGAGTGGGGTTGTGGTTGATGCCGTATCTCACACAGAGGACGGCGGACTGCCACTTCCACCGATTCAGCTGGTTACGTCGTGGACGGCATTCAACATCGTGATTGCGGGATTGGCCGCGACCTTCCTGTTCTCCATAGTGATACGAGCCAAGAGCCAGACCGGTCCCGCGCACGGTGCCATCGCACGAATTGGCATCAGGGGAGTGAACTGAGTTGATCCGGAACTCACTCCAACTCGTCGCCAAACGCACTCTGGCTCACAAGCGGCTTCTCTTTGCGGTGATTTCCGGAGTGTTCCTCGCAGTGACCATCCTGTCTGGCTCTGTGGTCTATACGAATGCGCTCAAGGACCTCGCCGTTCAGGACGCGTTGCGTCCGTTGGATGGGTCTGATGTTGATCTGCTGATCACCGCTGATTTCGGGCCGATCGATGAGACATCTATCCAGGTGCTTCAACAAACCGTAGCAAGCCAGATCGATCCTACAGTAGCAGGTTTCGGTGAGTTTCTGGGTTTTGCCGGAAGAAGCGAAACATTTCTGGTAGCCGGGGATGTTGGTCTAGGAGAGGGCAACGCGCCTCCCGACCCGAACAACAATCGCCGCGCATGGCTGGCAACGGCCGGGGCATTCGTGCAGCATGTCGATGTTGTGTCTGGGTCAATGCCTCCTGAACATCAACTCGGTGATGTACCAATTGTTGGCGAACCCGATGTAGTCCTTATTCCTGCCATTGTTTCGGAGCAGGGTCTTGCGCAACTTCAGGCTGAAGTTGGCGACACTTTTCTGATTTACCCAACGTGGCTGTCTGCGCGCGAGTCCATCACGGTCCGCATTGATGGGGTCTACCGACGCAGCGAGCCAGATTCAGAATTCTGGCGACTCTACGATGAAGGTCTGAAGGACCAGTCCAAGATAATCCAGTCCATTGGATTGCTGACTGACGACAACGCGTTCACTGATATTTCCAGCCGATCGCTAACTCGCATGCAAGGGAGCTTCGGATGGCTGTATGGCATGGAGTTCGAATCGCTCACGCCAACGCAGGGTCGGGATCTGGTGAATCGGCTTAGCGCAGCAGATAGATCTCTCTCCGCAAGGCTCGACAACTATTCCCAGAAAACAGAACTCCCGAATCTTATTGGTGAAGTGACCCGCAGCGTTGGGATCAACACGGTGCCAATGACTGTTGTGATGATCCTGGTCGTCATCGTCGTGCTCTACTACGTCTCGGTACTGGGCCTGTTGCTGGTAGAGGCGCAGGCCACGGAAATCGGGTTGTTGACGAGCCGCGGTGCGACTTCGATGCAGGTTCTGGTTGTTTACGTCATAGAGACAGCCGCGCTCAGCGTGGTCGCAGCCATCGCAGCGCCGTTCATAGCGCTGGGCGCTGTTTCGCTGATCGGTGTGCTGCCGTGGTTTACCGACCTCAACGGAGGTGATCCACTCCCGGTCCGACTGACAGCATCTACATTCCAGATGGCAGGGATTGGCGGGATTCTCATCTTGCTTGCGCTCTTTATTCCTGCCTTGAAAGCCGCGAGATCTGGGCTGGTCAACTATCTCAGATCGCTCGCCAGACCACCGGCCATAAACCTCATTCAGCGCTATTATTTGGACCTGGTTTTTCTGGCGGTTGTCGTTTATCTCTTCTCTCAACTCTCCAGCAAGGGATCATTTGTCGCGAACGATCTGCTCGGAGAGACAAAAGTCGACGAGCTGATTCTCGCGGTACCAGCGCTTGTAATGCTGGCGGTTGCAGTGGTCGTTGTAAGACTGTTCCCGCTCTCGATGGGCTTACTGGCGCATCTGGCATCGATGCCCGGCGTGAGTAGGGTCACGCCCTCTGCGCTCGTTCTGGGCCTGTGGGAGATGGCCCGGAACCCGGCTCACCACGCGCGATTCTCTTTGCTGTTGATGCTGACGGCTGGACTGGGTGTATTCGCCTCCAGCTTCAACTCCACGCTTGAGCGAAATGTCGAGGAGCGAATCCTCTACGAAACCGGCGCGGACGTCCGAATGACGAACCTACGCCCGCTGTACGAAGGACCATCGACCTCAGTGAAGTCTGAAGCTGATGCTAATAGCGCGGTGGAAGCCTCTTCGATGGTGATGCGCAATCTTGCTTCTGCTCTAGATGTACAGCGCGCCAACACATTTTCGTTCCTGGCAGTAAATACCGACGAAATATCTGACGTGGGGTGGCTGAGAGACGATTTTGATATCAAGCCTGACGGTGATCTGCTTGCCCAGATCGCAGGTAACGGATTCCCCGGGTTGGCGATACCGCCGGATACAGAATCCTTAATTGTGCGTATCAGACCATCGCGGATCCCAAGCGGTATATCTCTGGTAGCTATAAGGGCCCGCGATGCAAATGGCAGGTACTTCACCATTGATGCAGGAATCTTCGCTGGCAATCAGTTGGGTGGCGGAGGGTCCGCCGTCGTACGCTCGTTTGAAGGCAGAATATGCACCACCGCGGCCGGTGAGTGGTGTGACATGACCAGTCCGCTTGTAGGCACGTCAGGTGAATTTGAAGGTGAGTTTGAACCGGTCCAGCCGGTAGAAATTCTTTCAATGGGAATCGCACGATCTTCGCGATTCCGTTTTGGCGGTTCGCTTGATCCCGCTGCAGTCGATTTTGACAGCATAACGGCAGTCAACTCCGCTGGTGGGCGAACTGTACTTGAGGCGTTTGACGATGTATCGAACTGGCACGTCATTCGTACCTCCCCTGCATCCAGCGGCGACGTGCTTTCGACAGTCGAGGCGAACGGGCAGACGGACTCAGGCGTTGCAAGGTTCACGTATACGCGAATCACATCCCCGGAGTTTCGCGGAATAGCGTTTGGCGAGGATCCAGGCCCGGCGCCGGTGCTGATCAACGATGCGTTCCTTGATGTCTACAAGATGGATGTGGGCGATAGAACCACGGTGTCCTTCGGGTTGGTACCCATCGACGTTCGCATCACGGACTCGATAGACCTGTTCCCAACACTTGACCCGGAGGTTCGACCATTCTTGATCGCAGATTTGGATTACGTGTTGTGGCGCACCAACACGTCGCAGATTGCGACCGAAATATTCCCCAACGAGATTTGGATTTCATCTACCGCAACCTCAGATGAAATTGCAGAAACACTCCCTATCCAGTTCTACCTGCCCAATGACCGAGCCGAGCAACTGGATGCCGTCGCCCTTGACCCGCTACTCACCGCCGGATGGCGAGCCCTGCTGGGGGTGTCTTTCTTCACCGTGATGGCAGTGAGCGCAATCGGCTTCCTGGTCCACTCTCAGGTCACGTTCAGTTCAAGGTCGCGCGATTTTGCGCTGCTCAGGACCGTCGGCCTGTCCATGAAGCAACTGCTTGGAATCGTCGTACTTGAGCACGCCGTCGTGATTGGCGTTTCGGTCTCGGTTGGGGCCTTAGCCGGGGCAAGGCTTGGCTCCACGATCATGCCCTATCTGGCAAATTCAGGGGAGGGCGTGGAAGTTACACCGCCAATGATCCTGATCATCGACTGGGGTAACTTCGCCCTCGCCTTCGGAATTCTTGGCGCTGTGCTGGCGGCCGTGATCACCGCTATCTCGCTGGCCGTGTATCGAATGTCGATTCATTCAGCCATGCGAATGGGCGACTAGCCGGTCACTCTCTCCCGACCGACTATTCTTTTCCGACCGATTCAACGGGGTTCACCGTCACTCGGCTCATCATCACGTCACCGGTATTCGTGAACTGATGTCGCACGCCGCCCGGCACAAGAACTGCATCTCCGGTTTTGATCGGATACTCCTTGCCGCCGAACGTCAGAACGCCTGAACCCTCGGTGATGAAGGCCTGATGCTCCCAGGGGTGCGTGTGGTCCGGGCTGGACTTTCCTGGCTCGTGGCGCACATACAGCATCACGTATGTGGAGACTCCGTCACCAGGACCCAGTATTGGGTTTGAAGCACCTTCGAAATTGCGAATGGTCGGTTCAGTCATTGCGTCCTCTGGTTAAAAATAATGTCATGTTCGGCGTCAGCCTAGCAGACGCCAAATATCCCGTCGCCAACCATCTCGGAACTAGCCGCCAGAAGTCAGATTATCCCTGACGATTTCTGCCAGTTCCAGAAGTTTTTGCTCATCAAGTAGCAACGCCCCATCATCGGCCATGGTGGTGGAAAGTTGTGTAACCGTGTTCTCCACCTGGAAAGCCGCAATTGCTCCCAGTCGATCATCATTAGCGGTTAGGAGATACGAATTAGGGCCAAGGCTATCTGCCACGAGATTGGCGTTGGGTTCGAGGTTTAGAACGATGGTGTTGGCGCTGGCCTTTAGTTTCCTGAATTGCGATTCAGCGCCATCGTTTGAAAGAAACGAGGTTGATCGAAGGGTGACAGTGCTTCCCGGCTCGCCCTCCCCGCCTGATGAGTGAAATTCAAGGACGCAAACAGCAAGTATCCCAAGAATGTCAGCATCTCCGGGGACTCCAAGATTGAACCTGTTTGGATCTTCACGGAGGACTACCTGGGCACCGGCGGCTCTGGCAACGTCACCCAACTCCACGAGCCCGGTACAACCCTGATAGTTGGCATTCCCGACCTCAATTAGATGTTCCTGCTCAGGCGATATGGTCGGCACAGGGATTGAAGTCGCGTCGGAAAGATCGATCTCGTCACTGGAACATGCAACCACTCCCAGCACGGCAGCAACGGCCAACATAAGAACGTAAATTCTGTATCGGGTAAGTATTCGGCGCGATGAGATGTTCAATCGACTCCTCAGGGAACGAACGAGATGGCTTATCTTCAGATGAACCGTCATATGAGATCGGTGCGCAATCGCTCGATAATTATCCACCGATTTGGCGACGGTGCGTTTGATTATCGCCTTACATCTGGTCCGCCGAAAGATGAAAATGGTTGGATGTTGCAACGTTTGTCAACCCTCTTGATCGGAACTGATCGCCTGTGAGCACTATCCAGGCAATCGTACTCGCCATAATTCAGGGCCTGACGGAGTTCCTGCCGGTCAGCAGCTCAGGGCATCTGATTCTTGGATCCTGGCTTTTTGACTGGCCAGATCAGGGGCTATTGTTTGATGGTGCGGTGCACCTCGGGACGCTTGGTGCCGTGCTGATCTACTTCAGAAGTACCTGGATCTCGCTGATCAGAGGCTGCCTTTCGGGCGGAGTGGTGCCTCTGGGCGAGAAGTCAGGCGGCCAAAGCGTTCCCGCAATACGCCTGCTGTGGCTTCTTGTGTTGGCCAGTGTGCCGCTCGCTATATTTGGTTTGTTACTGAAAGACACGCTTGAAGAGCACCTGCGAACGCCCGAGGCAGTGGGTGCGTTTCTGCTTGTAACTTCTGCCATGCTCATCGTGGCGGAGTATGCGGGCAACCGCAGTCGGACGATCACCTCTGTAGGCGTAAAAGACAGCCTTGTCGTGGGATTGGCACAGGCAGCTGCAATCATTCCCGGCATATCCCGCTCTGGCACCACGATAGCCGCAGGGATGGCGTCCAACCTTGATCGCGACTCGGCGGCTAGACTCTCATTCCTATTGGCCGTACCAGCGCTTGGTGGTTCCGGACTGTTCGTGGTCATCGATGCGCTGACCGACCGTGGCCTTGATAGCGCCGATTGGGGCCAAGTTGGACTTGGCGCCGTGATTTCGTTCATCACCGGCTATGCGGCGATTGCGGGATTCCTATGGCTACTACGGACAGCGTCCTTGAAGCCCTTCATCGCCTACACAGCCATCGCTGGCTTGGCAGTGCTTATCGCTCGTGCCGCAGGTGCCTGATCTCCTGAGCTAAACTGCCGCTGCAGCGAAAGTGATCAGGGAGCACGTATGTATCTTGGGACTCAGGGACAACCAGACTCAGAAGATGAACTGAGCGTTCTTGCACAACTTGGTGTGAATCACATCTCTTCTGATCCACCGGGGCACTGGTCAACGTGGGACAGGCAAGCGTTCGAGGCCCAAAAGGAGAAGCTGGCGAAGCACGGGATCGTTATGGATATGTCCCTTATGCCGCTGGGTTCTCGGTCTGCCTTCGATAACGACGTGCAAAACGTTTTTCTTGGCCCCAGCGCCGAGCGTGAACGTGAGATCGACCAGCTCTGCACGCTTTTAGAAGAGGCTGGTGCGGCCGGGATCCGAGCCCTGCGCTACAACATCACCATCCTGGGCCACATGAGAACTGAATCGACCACTGGGCGAGGTGGTGCGACCCTTTCCTCATTCGATTACTCAAAGCTTGACCACGATCTGGGCGAGTTCGAAGGCGGTGCGGCTGATGCCGACACCATGTGGGAGCGAATTGACTACTTCCTCTCCAAAGTGGTCCCCGTTGCGGAATCCAACAAGGTGCAAATTGCCTGCCACCCCCAGGATCCCGGCATTGGAGATCGGGAGTACCGTGGTGTGGCCCGAGTAATGGGCACGGTGGATGGCCTCAAGAAGTTCATTGGCATGCATGAGAGTCCTTACCACGGCCTGAATTTCTGTCAGGGTACGGTTTCAGAGATGCTGGAAAACCCTGGAGAAGAGATCTACGATGTGATCCGTTACTTCGGTGAACGCAAGAAGATATTCAACGTGCATTTCAGGAACATCAAAGGCGGATTCCTGGACTTTATTGAAGTGTTTCCGGACGAAGGGGATATCGACATGCTGAAGGCCATCAAGGTCTACCAGGAGGTGGACTATCCCTACATGCTCATGCCTGACCATGTTCCAGAACTGGCCGGGGATAACGCCCGCCGAGTTGGATTCGCGTACTGTTATGGCTACATAAACGCAGCGCTGCAATCGATCAATGCTGATTGATCGGTGATTCCGCTGCCGTGTCCCTTGAATCGCGTCGGCACGCACTTGTGCCTGAACCTGTCACAAACACATGTAAAGAAAGAAAGTTGGTAGTTATGCGAGGTGTCGGAGTAATCGAGTTTGGAGGACCTGAGGTTCTTCAGGTTGTTGAGCTTCCTGAGGTTCATGCCGGGGCCGGAGAAGTCCGCATCAGGGTTCACGCCGCGACAGTTAACCCAACGGACACCGGGCTACGAAGCGGAGGGCGGGCCGCGACAATGCAGGATATTTCACCGCCGTATATTCCCGGTATGGATGCCGCTGGAGTCATCGATGAAATCGGCGTAGATACCAAGACCGATCTCGCCATTGGCGATGCGGTGATGGCGATGGTGATTCCGCGGGCGAGTCACGGCGGCTACCGGGAGAGCATTGTGCTGCACTCCGACGCGGTTGTTCGTGCGCCAGCTAACGCATCGCACGCTGAGGCGGCAACGCTTCCCATGAACGGACTGACCGCACGTCAGTCGCTTGATCAACTTTCGCTCCAGCGAGGGCAGACAATCGCAGTAACAGGAGCGGCGGGCTGCTACGGCGGATACGTCGTACAACTAGCGAAGGCAGATGGCCTGACCGTAATCGCCGATGCGTCTACCGACGACGAGAGCCTGGTCAAGGACCTCGGGGCCGATATCGTCGTGCCTCGAGGCGACGACATTTCGGCACAGATCCTGAAGGTGAAGCCAGATGGTGTCGATGGTCTGGCTGACGGCGCCCTCCAGATGGACCTTGCGGTGGGAGCTATCCGAGACGGAGGCGGGTTTGCATCCGTTCGGGGCTGGGACGGAAATGGCGAGCGTGGAATCGTGTTCCACAAAACTATGGTGTTTAATGACGATCGAAGGGCCGACCTGCTCGACAAACTCCGGCAGCAAGCTGACGAAGGAATCGTCACACTACGTGTTGCGGGAACGTACACCCCTGAAGAGGCCGCAGATGCGCACCGGCAACTTGAAGCCGGCGGAACCCGAGGGCGAGGCGTAATCGTCTTCTAGTTAGGCATCCCTGAGTGGAAGGTGGTGGAGCTGATCGGCCTCGTGGACACGGGCATGAGTACAGAAGACGCACAGTATCTATTGTCAGAAACGTATCCGCGTTCGCAAAGGAAAATCGCCAAACTACTCGCCGACCGACGCCGAGAATGGTCGGTACAGCCCACGGCTAAAACCGAGGTTATCGGACAACAAGTTGTGACCGGAGTCCTGTTCTATCTCCTCCGCGGCGTAGTCCTGATTCTTCTACTCTTCGCTATCATCTCTGGAATTGTCTACCTCTCATGAGGAGAGAGCGACGGAAGCCACTCAACAACTTGGCATTTCGTCGAATATCGATAGGTTAGGCGATTGCCTTCCCTACGATCATGATTTCGGCCATCAGCAGAACCTCACACAAAGCCATCGTCGCGATTCCCCCCACCGTCCTCACCAATCTCAGCGCGAGAGCCGCTACCCCGGTTAATACAAAGCCCCCAGAGGCCTATCGGCGCAGCTACAGCCTGAAGTCGCTCTCCTCCCACACATCAAACAACCATTTGGCTGGCGGCCAACACGAGAACCGGCTAGCCTGCCATACGCTGTGATTGAAACGGTGGCGGAGGTAAGTATGGAACTGTCCAAGTACTTAGAAAAAATCAAACCGGTGATGGTTGTGGGCTTTGTGCTAGTCCTGCTTGGGAGTGCGCAATCATACGAGGCATTCGATAGGTGGGATGCAGTCGACGGTGATCGCCCCGTCTATCGTTTCCACTCGAACCGTATGACATTGTTGCCATCCTTTATGCCAGGTGGCGGTGTGTCCGCGGCACAGGGCATCCCCACAGTATTTACCAACAGAACACGCGAAAACGGCATTACTTATCCTGCGACAGAATTCAACTCTCAACCCCGGATTGACTTTTGGATGTTTGAACAGATTCGAGACGAATTTCGTCAAGGTGTCTATATCGGGTTCGGGGGGCTATTGTTGATCGCCTATGGAGTGATTAGCGCATACCGATTACGGAAGATCGCAGGATGAGCAAGCTTGAAACACCGATGACCCGAGCATTCTGGGCTGAAATCGGGGGTACGCTGATCGAAGAATATCTGGTAGTACCTAGTGGCCCGAATCAAGGTCGTCGCCTCCTCGATGCCATCATCCTTCCGGATGGACCCACTGAGATTCGGCACTGGAAAGAGGTGGGTTTGCGCGGACAGAATGTGGTCATCGTCCAAACGAAAGCATCGCGACTTGGTATGTATCTGATGGGTCAGACTTTGTTCTCTATAGAACTAGTCAAACCATTGAAACCTAAGTCGATCAGGTCTGTAGCCCTCTGCAATCGTGATGATGCGATTCTTCGGCCATTCCTGGAATCGTTTGAAGGTTGCGAGGTGAGAGTGATGCCCTCAATTTTCGAACCTAAAGCCTGAAGTCACTCTTCTCCCAAACATCGAACAGCCACTGCGCTGGCGGCAGCTTCCACGTCTTTGTACCTGACGGCGCCACGCCCAGATACATCCGCTCCAACACCTCAATCGGTATGCCGTGATCTACGTGAGCATGCAGCACCAGCAGCCACGCCAACTCTGGCGACACGTCTACGGTCGTTATAGGGCTACCTATCGAGCAACTGAGGATGGTTCCGGATAACGGCATACATGGAACGTACGCTGAGGCGTGAAGCTGTTGGAGAGGAGATGGCGGGTGGCGACTATTTGAGGCGTATTGGCCTCAGTAGTTCGGCCTTCGTCGGTGTCATTTTTCGAAGAAAATTACCCATACCCCCAAAATGATCATAGCCCCGCCAAACAAGAGAACAGCAATCTCTCCCTTGCTTTTTGTAGCGCCTTCTTCAGTAACCGGGTGTGTGTACTCTCTTATGGCCATCGCTAGGCCCCACCACATAAACAGCAGACCTATGGCGCCCTTAACAGCGCGGGAGAATTCTTCTTTGAGGCCAAACCACACAGACGAATTCAGCCACTCCCAGCTTTCAAGAAATAAGCGATCCCTTGCAAACGTTTCAATCGCGTCGGTCTCAAAAAAATAATCGATGATTTTTTGAGGCTCATCCGATGCCCAGAGAAGGGCAAAACCCCCGAAAGCAAGGATCAACCCCAATGCATATTTCATCAACAATCCTCCGCTCGACCGCTCAGCGACCATGGGATAAGTGTGTAGGAGCGTACCGGGCAATTGTAATTCACACTAGAAACCCGATAAATATGCTTCAGGATTTCAGCGCGAGAACCGCTACCCCGGTTAATACATAGCCCCCCGCAGGCCTATCGGCGGTCAGCTCATCTTCACGACATAATTCACTTTAGGCTGCGCACCAATTGACCGACAATGTGCAGTCCACAGTGATTAAGGAGATTCATGCCAGCCAAACGTAAAGGCTTTCCGAAGCGCCTCTTAGGGAGGGAATGCGAGGTTTGTACCTCGACACTAGCGCTTGAACACGATCATTGGGACAACAATAATCAGAATAATACCGTCTCAAACCACAGGACTCTCTGTCGGGCCTGCAATCAAGTGAAGGCTCATTTCCACAAGACGGCGTCTGGAAAAGACAAAACGGAGAACCAGACGTTTCTCGACTGGGCGTCCGAGGAGCGAGAGAAGCAGGGGACACTGGGTTTCCGGGAATCTCGAAACGTCTATAACCTAAAGCGCCAAGAGGAACTTGATAGAGCCGCCGGGAGACAGGTAACCCGGAGGCAGCACGATGAGCTTGGAAGTCAGATAGAACACGCCTTCCGGAGCTGGTTCAACATCGAGTGACCACGGCCAATCCGCCCCAACTGCTGTCAAAACTGCTGTCAAATAAAAAAACGGCCAGCCCCAGACAATGGGTAACTGACCGTTTTTCAGTTCAAAAGTGGTGGTGGAGCTGATCGGACTCGAACCGACGACCCCCTGCTTGCAAAGCAGGTGCTCTCCCAGCTGAGCTACAGCCCCACGATAGTTTGCGATTTGGGGCCGGTGATTCTTGGCTCAATCGCACTCTGGAGAGCGGAGAGTCTGGCTTCAGAACTCTCAATCATTTGAGGTTATCACTGGCGAGACCCGTCTGGCGCTAATATTCCGAACGTTGATCCGAGATCCTTGGCAGCATGTCATCCATCTGCGAGCTGAAGCTTTCTACCGCATGATGTGGACATATGTATGATTTGATACGTTTGGCAATTCCTGTTGATTGGAAATCGTCACAGTGGATCACTTGTGTGGTGGAAGGCCAATCCCTCGGACTCAATGCGGCATTCTTCAGTGGATGGATTCGACCATCAGATTGTGGGCATTATTGTTTCGGAGCAGAGTGATCGATAGCAAAATACGTGGTATACCTGAGTGAATACGAATCGTAATCACCCCACAGTCATCTACGTGGCTATTCTACTTAAGACGAAAAGTCGCCTAATTCACGGATGGCAGGAGCAACTAATGACAGATAGTGACCCAAGCGCAGGGATCAGCCAGGCTGTATACGGCCTTTTGGCCGTGGGATCTGTTTCCGAAGATGGTGCGAAAGATGTGATGACAGCAAACTGGGGAACCCAGGTTTCGTTTGATCCACGCGTTTACGCTGTCGCTGTGCAGTCCGACTCGCACACTGCCGCCAACATCAAGGCAAGTGGCGTGTTTTCTATCAACTTCATGCCGGGAGCTACGCACGATCTTGCGCTCAAGTTCGCAGCGCACTCAACTTCTGGTGAAGGCAGGCTCGAAGGCGTAGGTTCGTCAGTACAGAGTACTGGGGCTCCCATTCTGGACGCTGCGATAGGTTGGGTTGAATGCAAAGTTATGGACTCCAATCAACCGGGCGATCACGTTGTGTTTTTTGGCGAAGTCATTGGAGGAAACGTTGGACCAGCGACTGGTGAACCGACCACTCTTTCAGCGGTTGATCTGAGTTACGCCGGCTAACTTTCCAGAGTTAGTAACAACAAAAAACGCCCGCCAATTGGCGGGCGTTTTTGTTTTCGATTTTGTCTAGTCGGCAGAGATTACTCCGAGTCCTTCGAGAATTCGGGACGGTTTCATTGGCGCACTCCGGAGCCGCACTCCAAGCGCGTCGTTGATGGCATTTGAAATCGCACCGATGGGCGGGGCGATGGTTACTTCACCAACACCCTTCACTCCAAATGGGTGGAGCGGATTCTCAACTTCAACCAGGATTGTTTCGATATCCGGAAGATCGAGTGATGTAGGCATTCTGTAGTCCAGGAAGCTGCTATTCACCATGCTGCCTTCGGCATCCATGAAGTACTCTTCGTTCAACGCCCAGCCAATTCCCTGTGCTGCCCCGCCCTGCAATTGGCCTTCAACGTAGGCCGGGTGAATCGCCTTGCCCACGTCCTGAACAACTGTGTAACGGATGATGTCTGACTTTCCGGTTTCAGTGTCAATTTCAATGTCAGCGACATGCACCCCAAAAGTACCCTCGGCCAGTGTGAGGTCCACTGTGGCGGTGATGCTCACCGGGCCTCCGGTACCTTCGAGCCGACCGGCCAGGTCCTCAAACGAGATGTTCAGTTCAGGATCGAATTTGGAACTGAATCCGTTCTGATCGTGAATGATGCTGTCAGGATCCACTTCCCACAGCATTGCTGCACGCAACCCCATCTCCGCGACCACAGCGGTTGCTGCGTCGTACGCGGCGTGCCCGGTGGCGTAGGTTGTCCGGCTGCCTCCGGTGGCGTCCGTATAGCCGACCAGGTCTGTATCGACGATTGTTGGCTTCATCTTTTCTGCGGGAATCCCAAGCACTTCTGCAGCCTGCATAGCGATTGACGCACGAGTTCCGCCGATGTCTGTTGAGCCTTCAATCAGAGCTACGGTTGCATCTCTGTTGACGCTCAGCGTCACTGCCGATTTTCGTCCGGCGTTGCGCCAGAATCCGATTCCAATGCCACGCCCTCGCTTGATGTTTGGGTTTGACGATTGTTCAATCGGCGTCTGGTTATGGATAGAGTCCCGTGCGGCTTCAAGTACCTCAGTGGTTCCGATCTTGCCGAATATTGGACCAACGGCTCGTCGGTCGCCCTGTTTCGAAGCATTCAGGAGCCGGAACTCAAATGGATCCATGCCTATCTCTTTGCATATCTCATCGACTACAGACTCAACTGCGTACGCGACGTGTGTTGAACCGGGTGCTCGGTAGGCAGCGGTCTTGGGCTTCGTCACGACAATGTCGAAGCCATCTATTCGAACATTTGGAATGTTGTAAGCGGAGAAGCAGCATTCGGCTCCAGCAGCAACCGGAGAGCCAGGGTATGCGCCAGCCTCGTACCTCAAGTCGCCGGCAGCGGCGATGATCTTCCCGTTGGCATCAACGCCAATCTTCATTCCAATCACGGCACCGGCACCGGGTCCGCTGGCCTCGAATACGTCTTTACGGCTCATGCTCAGTCGCACCGGCCGGCCGATCTTGCGCGACAGCACCGCAGCAGACGGCTCAAGGTAAACCGGAATCTTGCCACCAAATCCTCCGCCAATCTCCATGGGAACCACTTTGATCTGCGATGGCGGGATGTTTAACACACCGGAAATCTGCTCACGTGCATTGAACGAGCCCTGGGTGCTTGTCCAAATGGTGATCTTGCCGTCTGGTGCCCAGAATGCTGTAGATGTTTGCATCTCAAGATAGCCCTGATGGGCACTCGCTATGTCGAACTCTCGTTCAATCACTATGGCAGCGTCTGAAAACCCTTGATCTGGATCACCAAGCTCATGCCTGAAGTGGTCCGCGATATTGGTGGCAGATACCGGCTCGCCCAAATGGTTTCCCACCAGGTCATCATGGAGGATAGGAGCGCCATCACCAATTGCTTGTCGCACACTGAGTACTGGTTCCAGAACTTCGTAGACCACGTTGATGGCCGCGGCCGCTTCCAGCGCTGTGTTCATGTCCGTTGCGGCAACGGCGGCTACTGGGTGGCCTTTGAAGACGACCTTGTCTCCTGCCATAACGCGGTTAGAGGCAAACTTCAGACCTACGTTGCCCTCTTCGAGAAGATCAACAGTTCCTGATTTCGCAATGGGCATGTCCTTGCCGGTGATGACCCCAAGGACTCCGGGCATTGCTTCCGCAGCACTCACATCAATAGATTTGATGTTTGCGTGGGCATATGGACTCCTCAGAACCGCGCCAAGAGCAAGGTCGCCCATTCGGATATCCGCGCCGTAAAGCGCACGTCCAGTGACTTTCTCAAGCCCATCATGACGAATTGGGCGGGTTCCGATTACTCGATACTTGGACTCACTCGTGGCGACCATTGGTGTCCTTTGCGTTGATATTAGCCTGCTTTGCTTGCCTGGAATCGCAAGCAAAGTCGTCTACGATGACGACCGATGGGAAGTCTAACTGATGCGCTTGTCGAGGCGTAACCGGGAGGCCGGATTACTCAGGTACTAGCTACCTTAAGTAGTTCATTCAATGTGAACGGTTTTGGCAGCACAGATGTAACGCCCGGATCCGACAGCTTCTGGTTCGTCTCACGGTTCGTGAGGGCGCTCATCGCCACAACGGTGCGTGGCCGGGTCACGTTTCCAAATGGACCGAGATGCCTGAGAAGCTCAAAGCCATCCATTCCGGGCAATGCGATGTCCAACAGCAGAACATCCGGCACTCTGGTTTGAATGTGAGCCAAGCCAGATTCTGCATCTGCCGCCGTAGACACGCGGTACCTGTCCATTATTTCCAGACCCTCTTTGAGGATATCTCTGAGGGATTCTTCATCATCAATGATGAGTACCTCACAAAGTGACTCCGTCACGTTCGAGTTTGCATCCGTGGTCATCGCGCCGTTGTCTCACACGCGACTCGGAGTTCCTGGAGGGTAAACGGCTTTGCCAGCACGTAGTCTGCGCCAAGTCTGATGATCTTTTTCACCGTGTCGCTGTCAGTCAGTCCAGACATCGCAACAATCTTTTGTGGGCGATGATGCGCCTGCTAGCCATTTACTTCTTCCAGGACCGAAAATCCATTTCGGCCAGGCATGAGCATGTCCACCAGCAAGATATCTGGTTGTTCAGAGTCGTTTAATCTCAAGCCATCGTCACCGCTGGCCGCTAACACCACTGAACAACCAATGATAACGGTGAGGCACTCCTCCACCACTTCTCGCATCTGCTGCTCATCATCAACAACCAGAATTTTCATGTCTCGGGCAATACTCCTCGAAATACTCATTCAGTCCAACTAACCTGAGATCGGAAGTGGAATAGTCTGTCCGATGAATCCACCCCTGAGGTGCGTCTCTAGTCCCTTCTCGGTTGCCCGGGCTGGTGAGGTTGGGGCTGAGCCATCTGCCTCAAAAGTGAACGTAAAGGTGCTTCCCTCACCTGGGATACTTTCCGCCCAGACTTTCCCACCGTGCAGTTCAACCAGTGACCAAACGATGTATAGCCCAAGTCGAGAGCCTTCTGAGAACGCTCTCGACTGCGCTGATGCACGTTCATAGGGGTTGAAGAGTCCGCCAATCTCATGTTCTGAGATGCCAACTCCGGTATCCGAAACGGATACAGCAATTGCACCTTCGTCGGTTCTTGTGGCTGAAATTGCTACGTCCCCACCATCGGGCGAGTACTTGATCGCGTTGTCCAACAGGCTCTGAAGCACTTCGACGATTTTTGCCCTGTCGCAGATGGCGTAGCGGGCCTCATCATCGATGTTTAGTTTCAACGTATGCACTTCGGAGCGGGCAGTTGTTTCATCTGAGAGCGATGATGTGATGGCTGCGAGATCGACGGCTGTTGGATCCAGTGAGATCCGGCCAGATTCCAGTGCCGACAGGTTGAGCAGCGTGTTGATCGTGGTTCGCATTCTGAGAGCCTGCGAGTGAATCAAACCAACCCACTTCTCACGCTTAGTGGAGTCAACATCCGGGATCAACAAGAGCTCTGATGAGGCCAAGGCCGATGCGAGTGGAGTCCGCAACTGGTGCGAGGCATGCGCTACGAACTCAGATTTCAATCGCTGGAGCTTTCGTTCTTCAGTAACGTCTCGAGCAACGATAGTCCGGCCTGTCAGTGATCCATCCCATCTGTAGATGGGGAAGCTGACAAGATCAAGTTCCTGAAGCGACCATCCATGTGGCGCCAGAGTTGCCCTGCCGCGCCAGCTTCGTCGTACAGAAGCTCGGTGAGAGCTTCCTTATTCTGGCTATCCAGTTGACTTCCACCAATGCCATCTAGCATCAGAGAGTTCAGGTCCTGTCCCACCCTCACATTGAACTGCATGCCGAAAAGCGTCTTGAAGCGTTCGTTGATGTAAGCGATGTTGCCGGAAACGTCAGATACAACCACTCCATCTCTGGCGCCTTCGACAACGGCTTCCAGGATCTGGCGTTCGGCTGAAAGTGGCTCCCATGCGCCCCGCTCTCTGCGGCGCAAGATCTCGATAAGTACGAGTGTTCCAATCACGGTCGCTCCCAATCCGGCAGAGAAGCCGTAGACACGTGTCCACAGAGGATCAAATAGTTCCGACTGCGCGTAAGCCACGGTGGTGATCCAGGGAGTGTTCTCCGGGTATTCGAAATAAACGATTCGTTCAACTTTGTCGAGTTCCGGGCCAAACCAGGCTTCGGTCGGCTGCGTCATCGCCTGCGCCCAAACGGCGCTTCCGGAAACGTTTTTGCCGATTGCGCCACCGGGATGCGGTGCTACATAGCCCATGCCTGCTAGAACGACGCCGTTGCTGTCGAAGATTCCAGACTTGGCGGTCTCCGGGAAGCCACCGCTCATGTCTAAGTGTGATGATATTTCGCTCAAATCAGACTTGAGAACCAGATAGGCAGTTGCCCCGCCCAGTTCGTCTCGGACCGGAAAAGCGAACATGGCGTTGGGGATGCCTGTTCCGGGGTGAAAACGTTAGAAACGGTGAATGAGTTGGTACCGGCCACATCTTCAAAGAAGTTGACGGCTGGAATTCGGCTACCGACGCCACTGCGATCGGATGCTGCGAGCAGCATGCCATCGCGGTCAACCACAATTGCTCTGCTGTACGAATCACTCTGAGAGACGAAGTTGGAGAGGTATGCGCTGGCGTTGTCATCCAGAACTACGCCTGACCGACTAGCCTGCACGGCTGGGAACATTGTTACGAAGTGGGAAGCGATTTGCTGGCTAACGCCTTCTGTCTTCCCTACGAAAGACTCTAACTGCTCATTGACCTGTGCTGACTGAAGCGCAAGTTGGGTCAGAGTTGCTTCCCGCCGGGACTCGTAGTCCTGCCATATCAGTACTACCGCAACGATAACCAATGGAATCAGTACACCGATAGCTGTAATCCGCCACTTTGCCGCTTGCCCGATCTTGTTCACTTGAGTCCCCCAACTTGCGTAACCCCGGCGTCTGCTCAACGTGCATGGTAGGTCACCACGCACCGATTTGCCCCCGCATGAATCAGTTGGTGGGTGATTGCCTACCGCCTACGCTGTCGTACTTTTAGGCACTTCCGGAATGATTTCAATATGGTTTAGGGCGTTCTCACCCACTTGTAACTTCATCATTACTTTCCGTTTACTTTGGACCCGCAAATCCACCGTTGATGGGTCTGTACTGGCTCGCAAATCTCCTGACGCGGGCACTGTTAGTGCCTCTGGTAATGCCTCTGGGAAACTCCTGGTGCTAAGATTTCGGCAACAACGCTCCCTTGTATAAACACCGTTCTTGGCACAAAGACTATTCAGGTAGGAGGGAAGACGAGTTGGGCAAAACATATTGGATGATTGTCACAAATCGTGAGAATTTTGATCTCTCGAAAGATCTAGAGTTCAAAGTTCAAGGCTTTGAGTCCACTCAGAAGCGTAAATCAGCTCGACTGGCGGTAGAAGATCGCCTTCTTTACTATCTTTCGGATGAGCGAGCCTTTGCTGCGACGGCTACCGTCAAATCAGAGCCGTTTGAGGCCGATGACCGCATCTGGTCTCACCACAACGAAGACGAAACCTACCCACACCGCGTTGAGACCGAGCCTGATGTTGTCCTGGACGAGGCAAATTGGATTGACGCCCTGCAGGTAGGTCCCCGACTGGAGTACGTAAGGAAATGGGCACCAGAGGATTGGCCACTGGCATTCATGGGGCCGCTCCACATCATTCCTCAGAAGGACTTCACGTTCTTTGAAGAGGAATTCCAGCGTGCAGCCAAGAAAAAGAGCCAGAATAATTCCCGGCGGCATAAGCACTCTCGAAAGAAACGAGGGAGTCATGCAACCGGCGACGTAGCTGAATCGGATGGCTCAGGAGACTCAGGCAAGTAGCCCTAGGCCACTGAGACGAAGCCGTCCTCAGCAACGCTCGACTTGATGCGGTCTTTCTCACCAACGCCGAAGTTATCCGCGTACAGGCCTGAAAGTCGATCAAGGTGATCTGACGGCAGTTCTGCCATATCAACAGCTCCACAGAACTCTTCTAGCTGACTGTTCTCCGTAGCCGTCACCAGCACTGAGGCGATGATTTGCGGAGCAAGAACGAACTTGATCGAAGTTTGCGCCATGGTGGCATCTTTATTATCGAAGAAGAAGTCCAACTGTTCCACTTTGGTCATCGATTTGTCCAGCCACTGCTGCTTGCGGAATGACCGGTGGTCGTTTGCATCAAACTTCGTCGTACGGGTGTACTTGCCGTCAAGCAGCCCCGAGGCATGAGGCACACGACTTAGCAGCCCCACGCCTATTGCTTCAGCTTGATTGATGAATGCCGCTGCAGGATCCTGCTCAAGAATGTTGTAGATGATCTGCGATGGAGCACGGCGTTCCTTGATTGCGTAGATGCCCTCTTCCGTCCATCCAAGATCTGGGCCGATCGCAGCGCCCGCCCATCGCACTTTGCCTTCGTCTTTGAGCTCCTCAAGAGCGGCCCACGTGTCGTCCCTCTCCAGCGCAGTCAGCCTTGGGTTATGGAGCTGGTAAAAATCTATTCGGTCAGTGCCAAGTCTGCGTAATGAAGACTCGCAGGCCTTCTTCACAAACTCTGGGTCCCACACCTGAGGCCGTTCTTTGTGTGTGCCCGGCGCCCGGGGAGCTTCCAGGTCGTAGCCAAACTTGCTACCAATGATGATGTCATTCCGGTTTCCCTTGAATGCCTTGGCCATGATCTCTTCGCCGTAACCGGCACCGTAGGAGTCACCGGTATCGAAGAAGTTCACGCCAAGTTCAAGGGCATGGTGCATCAGCGCTATGCCATCTTCTTCAGGGATATCGCCCCACCACCCCGTGCTAACTGACCACACGCCAAATCCAATCTCAGATACGTTCAGGTCGGTTCCAGCGAGTACTCGATATTTCATTGAACTTTGTGGTCTCCGGTTGTTCGGGGTATTAAGGGAAATTCAGGCTGAGGCGGTCAGGCCTAATGCCGTCTTTAGTTCATCAACTTTGCGTTCGAATCTGCGGTCGTTCAGTACGGGAGTGGATACGCCCACAGGGTAGTCCTCCACAAACGGCACCCATGATTTGCAGCCATCGTATGACTCCATCACCGGAAGAGCTTGTGGTTGCTCGAGGGAATGGACGCGCAAGATCATCAGGGTGAGTGGGTGGCGAGGTTTCCAGTGGAGGCGCTTCTCTGCGTACTCCTGCGTCCAGATGTGATGACTGTCCAGCGATTCGACAATTTCCTCATCGCTCGTTTCAATCACTTCGGTGACTTCAGCATATGAGCTGAGGTGCACCAGATCCGGGTCTTCGTCTACCAGCGTGGAATCGAAAAGATCGTGAAATTCGAGCTTGACCAAGTCAGATTTCTGATGGTCGTAGGTCGGGTATAGAAAGAATCCCTCGTGCTCAACCTTGAAGTGCTTGCCATCTTCCCGGATTCCGCCTTTGCGTAGCAGCACGACCTGCTCACCCTTCTCAAGGGCGGCAACTGTGACTGCCCACTCTTTGAAACCCACGGTGGACACGGCTGGTAGCAAATTCTCTCTCCTTAGGCAGGCATCGCTGGTGCAACGCTTCTTACCGAACTTCCGCAGTTGTCGGCTAGCTATGAATTATATGTATCAGAAGTCAGTTCGGCATCAATCTTCTAAATATGTACGCATGGGCATCCCACGCTGCCCAAGAACGCCGAACGCGTTTTGGGTCGTCTGCTCGACGATTTCTTCAACCGCGATACCTTTGAGTTCGGCTAGTTTCTCAGCCACCATCGCCACATCTTTGGGTTCAGTCCACTTATCCCGACTCTTCTTGAATGGCTGGGGATATGTGTCCGTCTCCAGGACAATGCTGGTGAGAGGAACGCGTTTCGCCACTTCCTGAAGCTCAGGCAGCCGGAGCAATGGTTTGGCCAATGAAATGGCACAACCAAGATCCATCACGGCAGCAGCGTCTTCCCACGTCCCTTGAAAGTAGTGAGCTGCGCCGCCTAAGTCTTGTACGCGTTCGTCCCGCAGCACTCTCATGCAATCAGGAGTCGCATCTCTCATATGCCAGATGACTGCAAGATTGTTTCTTCGTGCGATGTCTATCTGAATACGCAGTGCCTCTTCCTGAACTACGTGATCCGGGGACTCGGGCTGGAAATCCAGACCGATCTCAGACATGGCAACTACCACTGGATCGGCAGCAAGCTTCGACAGTTCAGCCTCTTGAGCGGAAGAGACTGGCCCCTTCAGATCTTGAGGATGAGTGCCAACAGCTGCGAATAGAGAGTCGTAGTCCATAGCGAGGCCCACGGCTTTTCGGGAACTCTCCACTGTCACTCCCGCCACCACAATTGCGCCTATCCCGGCGCTGGCGGACCGCTCCAGCATGCCCGGGAGCTCCTGGGGATCGTGCTGATCTATGTGCGTGTGAATGTCTATCGATAGTTTCAAGGAGATTTCGTCCTGGACAAGTTATTGGAAAGGTCAGATTTTGCGTGACGTTGCGGACGCTTTTGAGCTTGCTATCGCATAGGCTATCGAAGATGAATAGATTCATGAACAGCCAGACAATACGCAATGCGACCATCGCCGTGTTCGCGACATCTCTGCTGTTAGGCGCCGGTTGCTCATCGAATTCAGAGACGTCAAAGCGGGAAACACCGGAACCGACTCCAGCGCTCGGCATTATTCCCGTATCCATTCCAACGCCCACCATTCCTGCCGCATCCCCTGCAACAGCTACATCAGTTCCCTCCCCTACTGCCACTCCTGAACCAACAATCAGCGCCGGATTGTTTCGGACAGCGGTTGAAAATCCACCCGTTCACTTCGATGTCCATCAGGAAACCAGCCCCGCCCTGTTCGTCTGGGGTCCGGGACTGGTCTACGACAAGCTGTTGATCTTTGACGAGTCTGCCGACAACGGTCACGCATACGGCGGTGTCCGGTGCTCTCTCTGCGACTCGTGGGCGATGGTCGATCAGTCCACCGTTGAGTTCAATTTGAACCCGGACGCCAAGTGGCAAGATATAGCGCCAGTGAACGGTCGCCCTGTAACCGCCGCGGACGTGGTGTTCAGCCTGAATCGGCAACGAACTCCGGGCTGGCCGAATGCCGACCTCCTGAAGAACATCGAGACTCTGGAAGCGATCGGTGCGCGGACCGTACGAATCACACTCAGCCGCCCTGATCCCGAGTTGTTCGAGACACTTGCAGATGGCCATAGCGTCATTGTTGCGCCTGAAGTCGTCGCCCAGTCAGGAGACCTGCTCCGAGGACCAAATATTGGTTCAGGCCCATGGATCTGGGATGAGACCGATGAATCAAGCACCATCCTGAAAGCAAATACCGATTTCCACGACGCGTTGCGACCCCAAATTTCTGTCGTTGAGATCGCCTACCTCTCTCCGGGGACGCAGTTCACATCTCTGCTCACCGGCATCATCGACGCTGCTCAACTTCCAGCGGCGGAACTCCAAACGGCTCTTGAACGCAACGATGCTCTCAATTTGATTGAGGTAAATCGAGGTGGCATTGGATTGGAGATGGGTCTGAATACGGAGCGTCCGTTTTTCAGCGATGCCCGACTGAGGCGTTCTTTCTTGAGCCAACTCACGCTCGGCAATACCACACAGGAAATCTGGGGGGATAGGAGTGTCCCGTCAATCGGTCTGCCTATCATTGCGGATTCATGGCTTGTGGAAACACCAGAATTGCTATCGCTGCTTGAGGGAGAGGCTTCAAAATCCGAATTTCCCACCGGGCCACAGATAACGGTACGAGTTGGGCTATTCAACGATCAGTATGTTCAATTCGCTCAGAAGGTCGGAGCAACGCTCACTGATATGGGCGCAACAGTCTTTGTCGAGGAGATCACGACTCGCCAGTTCGCCGATGAAGTATGGCTGGGCGGCGAATTTGATCTGTTTCTCGGTGCCAGCCCGCCTGTCACGAGCCTCAACGACTATCTGCTGGCCGTATATCACTCGCGTGGAGCTTGGAACACAACTGGAATTAGCGATCCAGCGCTTGATGCATTGATCGAGCAGCAAGCTGTCGAGTTGGATGCGGTGGTGAGACGCGAACTTGTACTGGAGATTCAGCGACGCATCGCGGTTGATGCGTATCGATTTAGTCCTGCCTCAACTATTGCGCAGTGGGTCACGTGGCCAGTTATCGGTGGCTTCTATCCGGCGACGCCACGTATGGACAACACGTTCTTGTCCCGAGTGACACTGAACTAGATATCGCTAGCCTGAGAGAGCGTCATCCAAAGCGCTCCACGCCAACAGAGCGCACTTTATGCGCACTGGATAGCGTTTCACACCTTTGAGCACATCAAGATCGCTCTCCATCGATTCATCGCTGCCGCCCGTGATCGACTTGAACTGCTCGGCAAGCTGAGCGATCTGCGCTCGTGTCTTGCCTTTGACCTCAACGCCCATCAGCGACGCACTGGCCTGGCTGATGGAACAACCAACGCCGGTGACCGAGAGTTCCCCCACCTGACCGTCACTAAGTTGGATCTTGACGTGGACTTCGTCGCCACAGAAGGGGTTAATGGCCTCACCTTCGTGCGTCGCGCCTTGAATTTCTTCGCTGTTGCGAGGATTTCGGTGATGATCGAGAACTATCTCTCGATACAGCTCATCTAGATCTGCGGGGTCGGTCATGAATGACTCAGCAGGGGTTATTCAGTAGTCACAGGCGCGGCTTCATTGTCCAGCGCTGACTTGAAGGTGTGCCACGAAAGAATGGCGCACTTGATTCGGGTGGGATACGCCCGCACCCCGGCTAGCGCGCCGGCGTCGCCAATATCGAGATCTTCTGAGTTATCGCCAACTCCATCGGTCAGGAGCGTTCTGAATGCCTCGAAGCTGGCAGTAGCATCATCAACCGACTTACCGGAGACGGTTTCAGTCATGAGCGAAGCAGACGCCATAGAGATCGCACAGCCTTCGCCCTTGAAGCCAACGTCAGCTATCGAGCCGTCTTCGATTTTGACTGCTACCGATACTTTGTCACCACAAAACGGGTTGAAACCATCAGCCGTATGGGTGTGATCCTTCGGCAGACCCTCATTCCGAGGGTTGCGCCGGTGATCCATGATGATTTCCTGGTAGAGATCAGAGAGGTCGTTCACTATCCAAACACCTCAAACACTTGCTGAACGCCATCATATAGGCGGTCGATTTCATCAGTGGTGTTATACATGCCAAATGAGGCGCGAACTGTGGCCGGCACGCCAAAGTGAGCCATTACTGGCTGCGCACAGTGGTGTCCTGCCCTGATGGCGATTCCTTGCGAGTCGAGGACCGTTCCCACATCGTGCGGATGCACACCGTCCACCACAAAGCTGATGACGCCTGAGCGATGCTCCGATGTCCCGATCATCTTCACGCCATTGATCGAGCCAATACGTTCAGCGCCGTACTGAAGCAGGCTTTGCTCATGCGCCGCGATGTTCTCAATTCCAACCTCGTTCACGAAGTCGATTGCAGCGCCCAATCCAGCGGTCCCGGCGATGTGCGGCGTCCCGGCCTCAAACTTAGCCGGCAACTCCGCGTAGATAGTTTTCTCAAATGTGACCGATGCGATCATCTCTCCGCCAGCCTGATATGGGGGCATCTGACTCAGGATGTCGTACTTACCGTAGAGAATCCCGATTCCGGTTGGGCCGTAGAGCTTGTGGCCTGAGAAGGCCAGGAAATCACAATCAATATCCCGTACATCAATTGCCATGTGAGGGGCCGACTGAGCTCCGTCAAGCAATGTCACTGCACCAACTGCGTGCGCTTTCTGGAACATCTCCTTGACCGGGTTGATTGTTCCCAGCGCGTTGGAGAGATGAACAATTGCGACGATCTTGGTTCGATCAGATAGGAGTCGGTCGTACTCCTCCATGATGAGATCACCGTTCTCATCCATGGGTACGACTTTGAGGTTGGCACCCTTCTCTTCGCAAAGTATCTGCCACGGAACAATGTTGGAGTGGTGCTCCATTGCGCTGACGATCACATCATCGCCTTCGCCAACGTTCTGTCGACCATAAGTAGACGCGACCAGGTTGATGGCTTCTGTGGTTCCACGAACGTAGATGATCTCCCGGCTGTCTGCCGCGTTAATCATCGCCCGGGTCTTCTCACGAGTCACTTCGTAGATGTCCGTGGCTTGTTGGCTCAGCGTGTGTACGCCGCGATGGACGTTGGAGTTGCTGCGAGCGTAGTAGTCATCAATCGCATCGATAACTACCTGTGGCTTCTGGCTGGTTGCGGCGCTGTCCAGATAGACCAGCGGGTGACCATTGACCTCTACATCCAGAATTGGAAATTGCTTGCGAATAGCGTTTATGTCAAATCCATGTGGGCCAGACATCGCTGTGATGGATACTCCTTATACGGGTCGGTTATATCAGACCCGGGAAACGTTTGGAACGGAAGCTGGCGTCTAGAAGTGGAAGACTGGAAGTAGTTTAGCGACTGACTTCTTCAGATGCGCCTGCAGGCTCTCAGTTTCCACAAAGTTAATGACCTCATCTGCATAGGCCGTAATGAGGATCCTGCTGGCAGTCTCAGGGTCAATACCCCTGCTCAGCATGTAGAAGATTGCGTCTTTGTCCACTTCACCGGCGGCCGCGCCGTGGAAGCACTGAACGTCGTCAGCGTAGATGAGCAGACTTGGCTTCGTGTCCACTTCGGCGCCATCAGAGAGCAGCAAGTTCATGTCTCGCTGGACCGCGTATGTCTTCTGCGCGTCCTGTTCAACCAGCACTTGACCGCTGAAAACGGCCTTCGAATTCCCTGTAAGGATGCCTTTGTACAGCTGCTTGCTGGTGGCGTGCGGTTTGGCGTGCGTCAGGCTGATGTGATTATCAATGTGGTCAGATTCCGAGGTCATGTAGAGACCGTTCAATGTGCACTCTGATCCGGGGCCATCGAGCAACACATGCAGGTCATCTCGGCCAATCCGAGCGCCGAATGCGAACGACTGCGACGTGTAACTGCTGTCTTTTCCCTGTCGCACACGAGTGGTGCCGATGTGGAACGACTCATGTCCCTTTTCGAGGATTCGATAGTGGCTGAGGGACGCGCCCTCTTCCACGATTACCTCTGTAACAGCGTTTGAAAAGCTGACGCCGCTCTCAAGTCCAATGTGCGACTCAATCAGCACTGACTTGCTGAATTTCTCTGCGATTACGAGAACTCGTGGACTGGTCAGCGTTGGCTGAGGCTGCTCTGTGGTGACGAACAGTAGCTGCAATGGCGACTTTGTATCGACTTCGCCTGTCACTCGAACAACTGCACAGTCCGCGAAGAGGGCCGTGTTGAGTGCGCCGAAACCGTCGTCCTCATCAATCTGCGCAACAGAGCCAAGCCGATCTGATAGCGATGCATCCGTTGTGGCGAGTCGCTCAACGGTAATCTCTGACTGGCTACCATCGATCGTCGATAGTTCATCGGAGTACACGCCGTTTACGAACGCCATCGTCTGCCACGAATCGCCAGATGGCAGTTGTGGTTTGATCTCTTCGATATTTGCTGAAGCGGGCGACTCTGATATCTCGTACTCACCGCGAGCGATGGGTGCGATGTTGGTGTACTTCCAGCGCTCGTTACCTTTGCGCGCGACGGGAAACCCTACGGCCTCGAAACGCTTGTATGCCTGCGCTCGGAGCGCAGTGAACTGATCGTTCGCTGCCTGTCGTTGCTCGTGTGCCGCCTGATAGCGGTCCGTACTGGTCAGTGTGCTCGTCATATTAGGAGGCTGTCGCCTTGATGAACCGGTCGTACCCGGACTCTTCCACCGTGAGCGCAAGGTCTGCGCCACCCGACTCAACAATTTGACCGTCCACCAAAATGTGAACAAAGTCCGGGGTCAGGTAGTTCAGGAGACGCTGGTAGTGGGTTACAACGATGAATGATCGTTCCGGAGTGCGCAGTTCGTTCACGCTGATTGCAACGGTTCGAAGTGCGTCGACGTCCAGACCGGAGTCTGTCTCATCAAGGATGGCGAGTTTTGGTTCAAGCATTGCAAGCTGAAGCATCTCTGCGCGCTTCTTCTCGCCACCAGAGAAGCCTTCGTTCACAGAACGAGATATGAGTTCCGGGGCGATCTTGACCTGCTCAGCCTTCTCTTTCCAGAGATCGTCGAACTCGCGCACTGCAAGTTCTTTCTCCCCGGCGTGCTTCCGCTTCGCATCAACGGCTGCCTTCATGAACTGCCAGAACCGAACGCCGGGCAGTTCAACGGGATACTGGAACGCCAGGAAGATTCCTTCTTTGGCTCGCACGTCCGGTGTCTTCACAATCAAGTCTTCGCCCAGATAGCTCACTGTGCCGCTATCGACGGTGTACTCGGGGCGGCCGGCTAGAATGTTTGCGAACGTGCTTTTGCCGCCGCCGTTTGGCCCCATTACGGCGTGAACTTCACCGGGATTTACGGTAACGCTCAGGCCTTTGAGGATTTCTGTGTCACTGACTGAGGCATGTAGATTCGAGACTTCAAGCATTCGAGATTGGATTTCCTGTGATTCGGTGTACGGGGTAGGAGCGGTGAGAATGGGAACCGGCGGTCGTTATCCGACGGCGCCTTCAAGGCTGACTTTGAGCAGCTGCCCGGCTTCCATTGCGAATTCAAACGGCAGTTCTTTAAATACTTCCCGGCTCCAGCCGGTGATGATCATGTGGTGCGCATCTTCTTCAGACATTCCACGTTGCAGGCAGTAGAAGAGTTGGTCGTCACTGACCTTTGACGTTGAAGCTTCATGCTCCATATGCGCCGTTGGATTGCCAACTTCGATATACGGAATGGTGTGAGCGCCGCACTGATCGCCGATCAGCAGCGAGTCACACTGAGTGTAGTTGGAGGCCCCTTCAGCGGACGGCATGATCTTGACCTGGCCGCGGTAAGTGTTCTGTCCGTGTCCTGCCGAAATACCTTTGGCCACGATAGTGCTCTTGGTGTTCTTGCCAATGTGCGTCATCTTGGTGCCGGTGTCGGCCTGCTGATAGTTATTGGTCAGCGCTACAGAGTAGAACTCACCAACTGAGTTATCGCCCTGGAGCAGCACGCTGGGGTATTTCCAGGTGATGGCCGAGCCGGTTTCTACCTGCGTCCATGAAATCTTAGAGTTGACGCCTCGTGCGGCGGCTCGCTTGGTAACAAAGTTGTAAACGCCGCCAACGCCATTTTTATCGCCGGGGTACCAGTTCTGGAGCGTTGAGTACTTGATTTCAGCATCGTCCAGGCAAACCAGCTCAACGACAGCGGCGTGTAGCTGGCTGGTCTTCCGGATGGGAGCGGTGCAACCTTCGAGGTAGCTGACGTACGCACCCTTATCGGCAATGATGAGCGTCCGCTCAAACTGGCCGGTGCCTTCCGTGTTGATTCGGAAATACGTCATCAACTCAATCGGGCAGTGGACGCCGGGTGGGATATAGGCGAAGGAACCGTCACTGAATACGGCGGAGTTCAGTGCTGCGTAAAAATTATCGGAATACGGGACTACCGAACCAAGATATTTCTTGACCAGGTCCGGGTGCTTCTGCACTGCGTCGGTGAACGAGCAGAAAATAACGCCCAACTCTTCCAGCTTGTCTTGGAAGGTTGTGGCAACCGAGACGCTATCAAAAACCGCATCCACCGCTACACCAGCGAGCTTCTCTCGCTCATGCAATGGAATGCCAAGCTTCTCAAACGCTTCAAGCATCTCAGGATCTACATCGTCCAGACTCTTTGGCGCTTCAGCCTGCACCGGAGCGGCGTAGTAGTACATATCCTGAAAATCGATCTGCGGGTACTTGATGTTGGCCCACTCAGGCTCGCCCTCTGCCTCTGCCATCTTAAACCAGTGGGCTAAAGACTTGAGGCGCCACTCAAGAAGCCACTCAGGCTCATTCTTTTTGGCGGAGATCAGGCGAACGATATCTTCGCTGATGCCCTTAGGAGCGATGTCCGTCTCAACGTCTGTAGTGAATCCCCACTTGTAAGTGGAATCACTGAGTTCAGTCTTCCTGGAAATCGTTGGACCGGATGTCATGGGCTTCTGTGGTGCCTCAATGTTTGATCGATATTGCCATAGATGTAAGTGGGCTATTCCGCATAACAGCCCCATGAATTCCATCGATAAATCGATGCCACAACAGGGCGTTCTGCAGGCTGGCAATTCTTCAATTTTGAGTTCAAAACAGCCTCAAAACTGTAATCCTTACCAATTAGGTCTGGAATAACTTTATATTCCACCCATTAGGGTGTCAACGAATTTCGTCATAGCCCCGGCCGGACGGGCTGATAGCTTGGCATTATGGACAGAATTATGCGCCTCCCACCACTCTCTCCAACATTGCTAGAGCAACGTGATGAGTTGATCGCAAAACTATCAAGCCGGGGCACATCAGCGGCGACGATTCGCGCCATGACGTAGGTGCGCCGAGACCTGCTGGTCGGAGACGAGGCGCTTGCTTACTCCTACGATGACACGTCACTACGATTGAGCGCTGGCCAGACCATCTCTCAGCCAACAATCGTCGCAGTGATGACAGATGCACTTGAACTGGACTCAAACTCCCGCGTACTGGATGTGGGTACCGGCTCCGGCTATCAAGCGGCAATCGCCGCGTGCATTGCAGCTTCAGTGGTCACGGTT
>Ga0114993_10000441_pt1 | contig 48691 bp, 38 predicted proteins | sample ArcticOcean_MG_C_FD_87042 | JGI IMG/M metagenome (GOLD analysis project Ga0114993, IMG submission 87042) | Marine microbial communities from western Arctic Ocean - ArcticOcean_MG_CB2_150 | ecosystem: Environmental > Aquatic > Marine > Oceanic | place: Arctic Ocean: Canada Basin | collected... | reverse complement strand
TTCCTGCCCCAGTCGCTGTCGTCGAATTCGGGATCATACCAGTCACCGACAATGCCCTCGTTGAACAGGTCGCGCCGGAACGTCATCTCCAACGGCAGCGAAGCCACGAGATCACCCGCGGTGCCGTCGACCTTCTCGGCGAGCGATTTGAAAATCTTGCCTCGCCCGGTCGGGAAAAGCTTGCTCGCCTGCGGAGGACCGTTCTCGATAAAGAACGTATAGATGTCGTGCAGACGGTTCTCAAGCTGAACCATACGCTCGGCCGCCGCCGCCGCAGCAGCGTAGTCCAGATGCATCTCGGCTGCATTCATCGTGGCGAATGCCAGCAGGTGCTCGGCGATCAGCGCAAAAGCTTCGACGCGCTCACTCTGCACATCCGTCGCCTTTGCCCGACGCGCCGCTTCAACGTGCTTCTGGATGCCACGAACGAAGTCGATATTGTAAATGTGGTTGATGAAAAAATCCTCATGCACCTGGATCGTTTCCCGCACCAGGGCATTTTCGCAGGCGTCCCACCAGGCCTGTACATGCGGCCCGGCCGCGGAACCGAAAAAGGTGTTGTAGAAATCCGCCTTTAACGCTTCAATATCGGTCTCGGTATCCCACAACAGCTTGGCGCGCGCGTAGTAGCTCGTCCAGGTTTGCATGAACGCCTTGCGCCCTTCCGTGCGAAACCCTTTGATGCCGACCTTCTTGTAGATCGCCGCGTTGACCGCGATGTTGGCGGTGTCGCGCTCGGGCACCCAGTTGCCGATCAGCAGGCCCGGATTGTAGTCGTATATCGTGATGTGCGGCGTCATCTTCCGCCACTTCCTGAGGATGCGCATGTGGTCCCGGCGCCGCCAGAGGCGAGTGTCGTTCGGATGCAAAACATCGCAGGCAATCGGTGCGTACATGACCATCAGGTTGTCGGGAATGTCGATGCCCTCCGGCACCATTTCCCGCAGCGAATAGGCCATGGTCGCAGCAATTTTATCGGGGAACTCCCGGGCCAACTTGGCAGCGAAGCCGAAAAACTCCTCACTCTGGTACGTCCGATCAAAATACTCCAGATATTTGAGGTTCAGGCTCTGCGCTTTGCATCCCTTGCAGTAGCAGTAGGGCGTGCCGTCGGGTGGACTGATTCCAAAACCAAGTTCGGTAACGTTGCCCATCTTTTTCTCACCCGCGAAGGCAGCCCGCAGGTTCTTGACGCTCTCGTCGAAGACCTGCGGATTGGAGAGGCAGAGCATCGTGGTATTCTCATAGTAAACAACCGTCGCATGCTTGCCGACGTGACGTTCGCCGCGTTCGTTCATCGCGAAAAATTCGGGGTTGCTCGCAAAATAGTCGTTGGGCGGGGTCAGGTAGGCAAGGAACCCGTCGCCCACCTGCGGATAAAACGGCGCGAAGTTGAACCCGATCTTCTCGCCCCAGTCATGATAGATTGTTCTTTCGTCATTCGACATAGGCACCCAGCCGGACGGGTTGATGGTTCGCACCGCGAAGTCCGGACGTGACCGGATGTCGAGCTCGGCAACAGCGATCGTCTTGCGCTCAGGGATGACCTCGCCCCAGTCACCGGGAAAATACCAGCGGCAACCGAGGCGCTCGAGCAGAGCGTATGCCGCATAGACGGTCCCATTGTAGGGGGCGTCGTTGTTGCCGGCAACGACAATGTCCTGACCAACAGTTTTGAGGACATAGCCTTCTTCCTCGAAAATGTCGGGGCGGATAGTCGGGTCGAAGCCGGCCGGGATCGTCACGCCGAGCCCGCCGGCCGCTGCCGTATGCCCGACCAGCAGGCGAACGGGAATGCCGTCCGGCATGGCTGCCCCCTCCTCGACCAGACCGAGTCGTGCGCCGCTCATCTTTTCGATGTACGTCTGCAGCGCTTCACCGGCCCTCATTGCCTTGGGCTGATCCGGTTCGACAACGATAACCGCGCGGCCCCTGCCCCCTTCGACGATAGTGAGCGGTGCGGCCTGAAGCATTGACGCGGCCAGCATCGCAAACAGGAATATGCCGAACGATGCCGCAACCTTCACCGGCCTCCACTTCTTTTCACTTTTCATCTTTTCACACCCCACCGCAAAAAAGGGTTCCAGACACAGTTCATAAACTACTGGACTTTAGTCCCCCAATCTCAATTCCCAACCTTTTACCTCTATTCCCGCTTAAGGTGAAAAATCATGATTAATAGATAAAGTGAAGGGGAGGATTCACATGCTCACAATTCACATTACGCGCCATGGTCAGCCGGGCCAAGTATCAGAGGACCAGTCCGGTTACCCGGAATACTCTGAGGATGACCCGGGCCTTTCAAGCCTTGGAATGAAGCAGGCTGAAATGCTTGGACAACGGCTTTCTGCGGAAAACTTCCGTGGAACGATATACAGCTCGCCTTACCGCCGAACGTTCGAAACTGCAAGTATCTTCGCGGCAGTTACCGGCTCCGATCTCTTTCCGGAACCGCTGCTCCAGGAACATCTGTTGAATCCGGGACGTCCTGATTTCAGAAGTCTGACGCTTGACGAAATACGGAAAACATACGCCAACGTCCCGGCAACGGCCGAACTGGAGTGCCCCTGGCTGGTGGAAGGCCCGGAGGATCTCGGTGCCACTGTGAACCGACTGGAACGTTTCGTCGAAACGATGCTGCAGCAATACTCAGAAGGTGAGTTTCTCTTCGTTGGACACGGTGCAACCGTGATCTCGGGCATCAACCTTTTTATTCCGAAAGCGGACAGGGACGCATATCTTGAAGATCTGCCGCACTATTGGAACTGCTGTCTCTCCACTTACACAGTGAACCGGGATTGGACAACCGGGGTGGGACAAGTCGGCGACACCTCTCACATGCCCGACGAGCTGGTCACGTCGAATGGCCATCGAAAATTGGACAGGCCGACTTCGTAGGCTCCCTCTCGTAATCGATCAGGAATGATCGATTGCCAATAGTTCGATTGTTTTGTTGTCGAATGTCATTTATTTTCCCGCGATTTCAGCTTGCATGCCATATCCCGCTGTGCCGCGATAATTTCGTCTTCCCAGGTCGAGTCATCGCTGTTTTCGGAAATGCCCCGTTCGGCTTCAGCTTCACAACAGGCAAGCACGGCTTCTTCGAATGACCTCTGCGGACGGAACTCCGGCACATCGCGCATAAGTTTGCCGACGTCGTAGTACTGATGCCACTGCGTCTGGCTTTCGAGCAACCCGCAGTGGTCGGGTACGACATCGAGCAGCACCTCGGCCGGCACGTGAACGATTTCGATCGAGCAGCCAATGGCTGCCGCGGCTCGGGTGTGATACTCGTCCCAGGTCATGAATTCCGGGTGGGTGATGTTGTAGATCTGGCCGAAGCACGCCTCTCGTCCCACGGCACCGGCGAAACCCAGGCCGGCATCGTCACTGGAGCAAACAGACCAGAGGTTGGTACCGTCACCACTGACGATGATCGGTTTCCCCTTCCTCGCGCGGTCCAGCCAGGCGCCATCGGAGCCAAGTTGTCGCAAGACCGACCAGCTCGGCCCGAAAGTGTGTGCCGGCTTCATGATAGTCACGGGCATGACGCCATCGGCATGGGCTTGTAGCAGGAGGTCATCGGCAGCAACTTTGCCGCGGCCATAGTCCTTGATTGGGCGAAGTTCGCATGATTCAGTGGCCGGCAGTTCGGACAGTGGCCCGCCGTAAGTGCAGACGGTCGAGCAATGGATGTAATGCCGGATACCGCGAAAGGCACGGATAGCCGACTCGGCATCTTCTCGGTCGAAGGAGATCATGTCAATGGCCGCATCGAATGCTCCCGCCTGCATCGTCGCTTCGAAGGCGGCGCGGTCCTGTCGGTCGCCGTGGATAAAGCTGACGCCATCGGGGAGCTGGGACTGCCGTTGCCCTCGGGTAAAGACAGCCACCTCGTGCCCGAATTCGAGCAGGGCCTTTACGATGCCGGTGCTGATGTTGCCGGTACCGCCGACGACGATTACGCGCATGTTGATAAATTCCCGGTTTTGGTTCGTCGATGCCCAGACTTACACAACGATAGTTGAGGAATCCTGAATTTCCGGCACGCATACTCCAGTGCCTCATCATCCAAGCCTGGCGGAGACCCTTGATCTTGCCCTATCTGTGACGAACATTAACGTTGCAACACAGATATTTCATCATCCAATCAACCGCAGGGCGATAACTTGCACGAAAATTTCGCATCGGAAGAATACTTCTTCGACCTGCATGGTTACACGATCATCCCCAACGCACTCGACACCGACCATATTGCCGCCATCAATGCGTGGATAGACGAACTGCCGCCGCTGCAACCTGGCGATCAGTACGGCAAGATGTATGCCCAGGCATATGGCGTCGTCGACGGCGTCAACATCCAAGATATAATTGAGGGCGGTGAAATTTTCGAGCGCTTGATCGATCATCTGCCTGGTTCGAGCGGGTCTGCCATTATATAGGCAAGAGCGGGAAGCCGTATATCAACGAAATTTTTATCAATGTGCGTGAGCCGGGCGCCTTCATTTGGCCGCATTCGGGCGGACACGCCGTGACCCATATTCATCGCTCCCGACGCTACAAAGACGAGTGGGTCTGCTGGATGCTGTCGCTGCTGGTGCCGCTGACCGATATCGGCCCGGGAGACGGTGCAACGGTCATTGTTCCCGGCAGCCACAAGTCCGACCTGCCGCATCCCGAAACGGCGAACGACATCGGGCAGGATTTCGGCTCCACCGAAAACCTCGAGGGCGCCATCGAGGTTCACCTGAAAGCCGGCGACGCATTGCTCTTTAACGACGCGGTCCTGCACGGCTCAGCTGCACGCGTTAATCCCGGTCAGCGGCGCATGCTGGCGACCCGCTACACGGAGAACACGGTCGCCCATCGTTTTGGCTATGCCCCGTCGCCCGAACTCGCCGCACGCCTGACGCCGGAACGGCTGGCTATCGTGCAGCGGTATGGCCAAACACTGTCTTGCTGAGTGCAGAAACCGAAGCAACCCATGACTGCTGGAGACGACAATTTATTGACCCCTCATAGAAGGCACAGTGGGTTCATCCTGATCGAACTGCTTCTCGTCATCGCCGTCATCGCGATTCTCGTGGCAATGCTGATGCCGGCGGTGAATCAGTTCCAACTGGCGATGAACTCATCGATCCCGAAGTTCTCCGGCATGTTTGTATAAAAATGTCTAAGCGGCCGCGACTCGAAGCTGGGTGGTTCGGCATCAGGCCGCAGTTCAGCATACACATTGGTGTAGTGCTCCTGTACCTTGTCATAGCCTGCCTGTAGCAATTCGTTCAGGGGCGCGAAACGGTGACGCATGATATCGGTCTCTTCCATTGTAAACCGCGCGCTGAGGTCGCTGAAAAGGTAACCGACCCGTGGGCTGACCCCGGATGTTTTGGGCGACACTGCCGTCTCCTCTGCCTTGAGACGGCAAATCTCATCCATCATCCGGCAGAGCAGCACGACCGTCACCATCCGATGTTTTTCGCCGCGGTGCAATTCCGCAAGTTTGTCGCGAAATGCGGCCGGGTCATTGTCGACAATACCGCGCAGAGTTCCTTCAATTACATCTCGTTCTTCGGCATACCACTGCGCAGCCTGCTCAAAATGCGATCGTGCCGCGGTCGACAGATGCCGGGCGAACGCCAGATCGTTTCCCCACCCGACCTGGTAGGAATAGGGAAAGATGTCGCTGGCGAAGGTACGGTAACTGAGATGGATGGTGCGGCGCATTTTGCTGCTGTAGTACGATCCCCAGTGCATGCTCAGGTTGCAGTAGACGACCGCGTCACCGGCCTTCAAGTCGACGCACATCCCGTCGGGCAAGGCCGCCGTTGGATCCAGCAACAGTTGTCGGCGTTCCGACTCTGTGGTTGCCCGGGCGTGGCTGCCAGGCAACAGCCAGAACACGTCGTCGTCGTACAGGGCAATGTTCCACTGCACGTAGCCCGTTTTGTTTTCGAGCAGGTCCTGCGTCAGGCCGAAGAGCGGTGCCTGCGTGATGGCGCTGCTGTCCCGGTGCCAGTCGGTGTGACCGAAATCGATGATGGGACTGCACATAACCTGTATCCCCGAGAGAACGCATCGCGATTCCTGCAAAATCTTCCGGCTCACCCCCATGGTGTTCTCTTCCAGACAAAAATCCACGAATTCGGCGGTATCCTCATCGACCACAACCGGAACTTCGACCCGCGGTTGACCACCGGCATACCAGGCGCCGCCGAGGGGGTCATCCGCTGTCCGTTCAGTCACCGACATGGCCTTGGACTTGTCGACCATCAACTCCACGAGGAGACGCATATGATCCAGGCGCTCGGGAGCCACTGCCTGGCGCAGAATGAGAAAGCCGTCTTTGAGAAACTGTTTGGCGTCTACTTCCATCGTTGGCGTCCTGTTGAGTATATGGTTCCTGTCACGACACACGAATACTGGATATCGAAAGATTGACAACCCGGAATGCGAGGAAATACTTCATGCAAGAGATCAGGCAAAAAAGTTGACGTGGCCGTGCCTCTTCGTTTTTCCTCCTGATCTTTCCACCTGTCTTTCTTTTTCATCCAAGCCAGAGTTACACACCAATGTCATTCAAACTGCCCGACCCTGCCATCGTCGCTCGCCACGAGGCGGACCACATCAATGCCGATCGCCACCAATTTCTCACGGGCGGTATAGAGCGGGCTGTGGCGGACTCACCGTTCATCGACCCCGACGAACTCCTCGCGGGCCTCGAGCAATTTTACCGCGAGCGGCTGGCACGAACCCCATCGACCACGCAGTATCCGGAGGCCAAGCCGTGGATCGAACATGTGCTGGCCGTTGACAGGGAATTACAAGCCGCGGCTCCGCTCACCGATGCCGAGCTGGCCGCCTACCGCAGTCTGGCGCATTATCTGATGTTTCGCGGCTATGCGAACGCCGGTCCGACAACTGAGAAGTGTCGCGTCGTCTACCTGCCGGAGACGGATCAGGGGCCACTGCATATCAAGAATGTCGACGATCCCATTACCTTCTGGAAACCGAACCCCGACCCGTTCAAGAATGCGGGAATGTCGACAGGATTGATCTGGGACGGCGTTGGGTCCGGCCTGCATATAGACGACGAACCCGAGGAAATTTTCCCGTTACCAATCCCGGACATGTGCCATCAACTCTGCGACGACGTCCCCGGGGCCGTCGATTTATTGACACGCTACAGCCAGTTTTGGGGCGGCCAGAACATCGTACTGCACGACGATCAGAAGCGATCGGTGGCAATCGAGAAAGGTAGCTACAACTACATTGATGTGTTTGAACCGGGCACCGCCGGCGGCAGCCACTGCAGCGGCATGGCATTCCGCCAACCGGCAACGGCCCAGGGGCGGCATGCGCGCGAGAAGCGCCTACAATACCTGCAGCGTTTCAACCAAGCGCTGGACGGCCCGGACATGACCTACTGGAACGCCTGCGACCGCGCCGAGGAGATGCTGGGGAAACTGATGAACCAGGAATTCGTAACGGTGCAGGAGGTGTTTGATCTCCTCACCACGCCATGGCCGAAGGGGCTGAATAAAGGCGGTGAGAAGCTGCATCCGGACCAGGGTCTGGGCGAGTACACACTGCGCACCAACGGCCTGCTGTTCGACAAACGACGGATATACTTCTGGCAACGGGACATCGACGGCGTCTATCCCGACAAACCACTTGTCTTCGACATTCCGTAAAGCTTGGAAAAACTTTCAGGTAGCACGGTTGTGTAAATAAGTGATGGGAACAAAAAAAACGGCAAACTGCAAACCGAATAATTTGGGCATGGTCAGGGAAGAATCCGGGTCAAGTGCAACCGAAGATTGAAACGCCGTTATGGTTTCCGCAGGGGCATTCCCACCATGCACCTTGCTCGTGGCACATTAATCAAACACAGCCCCCGGCGAGGTGCCAGTGTCGACGTTTTCGAGAAATGACTTTAAGCCATCCTGCCAATCGCCTGGTGCCTCCGACGTGAGCAGTCGTCGGATTTCATCCGCAACAGGTTGTGCCTTGGCACCCAATTGATCGAGCCTCGTGACGACCTGCTTTTTCGTCGCAGCATCCACGTTCGCGTCTTCGAGCAACTCGACCAGTTTGCGGAAGTCGGAAATGTCACCCCGGATACAACACAGGGCATACAAAGCCGATTGGTCCGCCCCGGTCTGCTTCGCGGCGTGTTGTTCCAACGTTGCAATGGCGGCGGCAGCAACTGGCCCGATCGCGGCCAGCGCCTCGATACATCGGGTTTCCTGCGATTGTCCGGAAAGCATTTCGATGAGCTTTGGCACCGCCGGCGCAGCATCCGGGCCCAGTGCAGTGATGACGCGCAGTGCACCTATCTGACGACCCGGATCAGCATGGTCGAGCATCTCAATCGCCGGCTGCAGCGCCGGTCTGGCGAAGGAGCCGAAAGCAGCCATGACCTCCGCGGCCTCATGGGCGATTGTTGGGAATTCATCCAGAAAAGCAATGACCAGCGATTCGCTTACCACAGCGGCATGGGCGGAAGGCAGTCGCTTGCCGCTGATCTCCCGTTTATCCAGCGGACAACCGATCTCTGCCAGGGTCAGCATAGCGCCGACACGGATGTAGAAATCTGGATGTCCCAGCAACTTCGTGAGCTCAGGCAGGGCAAGCACCGCCTCCGGCCCAATGGCTTCCAGGGCACGCAGTGCCGGCACCCGTACGTCGGGATCCTCAAGCAGCGAAGCCAGTGTTTGCGCCGCCGGTGCCGCGGCTTTCCCCATCTCAAAAAGGGCCCAGGCCGCAGCGCGACGCTGTGAGACGTTGGGCTTTTTCAATCCAACGATACACGCTGCCACTGATTTGCCCCGGTAGGCCGCCGCCTCGTCCCTGGCGCCGGTGATCGGCGAAAGCATCAGATCTTCGTTTGTAACAGGACCCAATTGCTCTATAAAGGCCGCCGCCTGATCGCGAATCTGGTCATATTCTGTCAGTGCCAGTGGTTTGCCAGCCTCCGAAACGTAGGGCGCCGTACCAATAATGCGGGGCCTCAAAGCCTCCAGCCATTTCGCGGCATCACGGGCTGCCGGGTTGTCGGTATGTGCCGCCACCGAGTCCTCGAGCATCTGCAGGTAGCGGTAGTCGTCAATACCTTCGCGGCGCGCTTCGAGCGCCGTCAGGGGCATGGGTTCGTGGCTGTCTGGTGGAAACCAGGCATGGCGATGGTGGTTGTGGTGATACGCCCAGACCCAGTTACCCCCGAGCCCGAACGCCCATGTGTAGAATCCGGCATAGTAGCGCTGGCGCAAAGGATCCATGTCCTTGCGCCACATGCGGTAGGTGTAGGTCCAAATCTCCGTTCCGCGACGCTGCGCCTCCGCCATCAACTCCGGCGAGATCAATCCATCATGAACGGTCATGACATCGGTGAGATATCCATACCCGTATGCCGCAGAAGCGCCCACATCGATCGTCGATCGGGTCGAAATATCGCGTACCTTCGTCAACATTGCCGTGACCCGATTATCCTGTTGCGGGTATTTGGGTTCGTCGAATACGAAGGTCAACATCTCCGGCCAGCCCTGGTCCCGACACGCCTGGCGCAGCCAATCGACTGCAGCGGCCAGTTTTTCACCTTTGAGGTCTCCGGGGATACCGCCGATGATGAGGCTCGGGATGTTTGGATCGAGGAGGCCGGCCTGGTGGGCCAGAGGAATCAGCTTGTCAAGCGAATGGCTATTCTCGGGCGGCAATACTGCGAAGTCCCCTCCGGGATAGAACATTGCGGAGTTATGGCCGTGTACCGCCATGTCTTGGTAGATCGCCAACACGGTATCCGGTGGCGTTGCCAGGCCACCCAGACGTTTGGGCAGCATGTCTTCCCGAAACCATATGCCGAAGGCAGCCCTGGGCGGCTGCAATTCGAAGGGGCGGACTGTCACGTTGAGATCTAGTACCGTCTCGGGGCGGCCGGCCGGCTTTATCCGGATCTTCCCCTGATGAACGCCTGGTTCCGTCTCTTTGTCTGCGTGGAATGTCAACCAGAAGTTGACGCTGTCGCCACTGTCAAGCGCCTCATAAACATTACCACGCTGCAAATGTACGGAGCTCCCGATCCAGCGCCCGACCTCGTCGTGATCGGGCGGCACAGACAGCACCGCCAATTTCTCTTTGTCCGCCGCACTGATACGGTGGTACGTGGTCACCGTCAGGTCGGACTCGACCGTCACCTCAATATCCTTGATGCCGGCTGCCAGAGCGTGCACACCAAGCTGAATTGATTCGTACTCCTCCTGGGCCAGGGTGCATGAAATTGTGTCGACAATGCGCTCAGGCTCCGGTACATGGCGCGGCTGCAGGGTCACCATCGGGCTGTGTTCGAAGACGACATAGCCCTTGCGTCGTCGGCTAATTTCAGGACGGTGAAAAGCATTGGGTGTGTCTTTGACGATCTCGACTGTCCGGTCCACTTCGGATGTCTGCACCTGCTCCGTGCCGTCTGGCCAGATCACCTGGAGCTCGACGGCAGCGCTGTGGTGGCGCAGCCCGAAATGCAGCGTCAGGTCGTTTTGATTGCCTTCGCCGGTGCCGCCCTCGACCTGGCGCGTGAGGATCCAGCGACTGTTATTCGGGCGTATGCGGACCTCCGCACCGATCGCGTACGCATTGATCCCCTCCCCTTTCAAGCGAACCTTGATCCAGTGATGGCGCTCGGCTTCCGGGGTGTCCTCATTCATGCGATTCCGAAAAATAAGGCCGCCGGTCGCCAGGTCGAGATCGCCGTCGTTGTCGAAATCCGCCCAGCCCGCCTGGTATGAGCCGGAATGACCGGTGCCCGTGGCGTCCGTAACGTCTGCCATCGTCCAGGTGTCCGCCTGCAGTCCGGCTACGTCCTCGCCCGGGTGAATATTCAAGGCCGCGGAGGTGTTCTGAAACAGTGAACTGCGATCACCGCCATAGAGGGTTGTCAGGTAGAGGTCGAGGAAGCCGTTGTTATCAAAGTCGCCGAACGCCGGTGTGGCATAAGATTCCTGCCAGCGTAAGACCTCGCCCGGATGCGCCTGAAAGTTCCGCCCATCGACAGTTGCCACGTTGCGATAGAACTTGCACCGGTCCTGATAGGCGGGCGGATGACTGAAGTTGCCGACGAACAGGTCGATGTGTCCATCGTTGTCGAAGTCGCACCATGCCGAGCCGACAGTATGCCCCCAGGCGCCCTGGTCCCCGTCGCCGGCAACGGTGCTGACGTCCATAGCGACATCGGTGAACTTGAAGTCGCCGTCATTGCGAAACAGCCAGTTCGGCTGCAGCCGATAGTTCGACACGTAGATGTCCAGATCGCCGTCCTCGTCGTAGTCGGCACAAGTGACGCCGCGAGCCCGGCGTATCGACGGGGTCTGCCAGATGTTGGTGAACGATTTGCCGGCGTTGTTCCTGAAGATTACATCATGCCATTCTCCCCCGGTATCCCAGTTCTCGTATCCGGTGATGTACAGATCGAGGTAACCATCGCCATTGAAATCGCCCCACGCAGCACCACGGCAGATCCCTATCGGTCGCTCGTCGAGGATGCCGCTCACGTCGATGAACTTGTCGTCGCCGTCGTTCCGCGCCAGCGTTCCTTCCGCGTACATGTACAAGTCCAGGTCGCCGTCGTTGTCGAAATCGCCCCAGATTCCCGAACCTTCGAACGGTCCATCGACTTTGCTGAACGTACCTTCGTTGTTGCGCCACAGGCTGTCGCTGTAGATATCGACCCAGCCGTCATTGTTGTAATCGCCCCAGGCAACTTCGGTACAGCAGAACCCGTTGACACCGACGTCATTAGCGACTTCTTCGAACTGGACACCCGTTACAGCAGTCACCAGTGCGAACACTGCAAATGTGCCGATCACGACGTGATTCCAACGTTCAGTATATCTTCGTATCATTTTCCGTCATCCAGAGTTGCCGATGAAGCGCATGATGCCCTTGGTCACAATCCAATACACCTTAATCCAACGTCGTCTGAATGACAGACCTATCGGGCCTTGGACCGGGGAGCATCAGGCGGCAATTAAGGTTGGGATGCAATAGACAGCAGCTGTGGAACGGCGTACATTGCCCAAAATCCGGCAACCAGCCAACCTGACTTTCAGGACCACACACACACCAAAAGGAGACCATGGATCAGTCCGAACAGAACATTCAGACGGTCATCCAGAACAGCCTGCAATCATCGCCGGAAGAGATGCTGGAACAGTGTCTCAATATTCTCATCAAGGTATCCGGGGCGACCGGCGGCTCGATCCTGGGCGAAGAAGGCCCGGCACTCAAGTTTCTTTTTTCCGACGTCGAATCCTTGATTGGCATGTCGGTGCCCTGGGACAGTCTCGCCGGCAGTTCAGTAAGCCAGGGCCTGGTGATTTACACGTATGCGCCGAAGGATGATCGCCATTTCGACGGTATCGACGCCGATCTCGCAGGCCAAACGAATTATATGCTGAGCCTGCCGATTCCCTCTATTCACCGCAGCAGCGACAAGGAACAGCAGCAGACCCAGAACGCCGGAGCCCTGCAGTTGCTGTTTGACCGCGACATTTTTCCGGAGTTCGACGTTTCCAACGGTGCCCGTGAATTTACGATAGATGAACTGAACACCCTCAACGACTGCGCCAAGGGGGTTCAGGAAGTCACGATGATCCTGCCCAACATCGCGTTCGGCCTCGAAGTGATGCGGTTGCGACAAACCTCGTACCAGGCGATTCACGAACTCAAGAACAAGCTGATCGGCGCCACCTCCTGGATCAACTGCCTGAAGGAGGACCTGGAGGACATAGCACCCGAGACCCTCGAAGACGAGAGCATCCAGGAAGATCTGCAACTGGCCGAAAGCGCTGTCACCGCCGGTTCGGCGCTGGCAGTGAGTTATCTGCAGTTTACCAAGATCTACAACCCGGTCTTTGAAGACACCAACCTAAACGACGTGCTCAAGGAAGGCGCGGCCAACATCAAGGCCTTTGCAACGCAGAACGGCGGTGAGCAACTCGCTGTGAATTCCGACTTCGACGACGCCATCCCGACCCGCCAACTCGATGGTGCGCAGTTGACCATGGCCTTCTTCAACATCGGCAAGAACGCCGCCGAAGCCTTGATCGAACACGGCGTTGAAAATCCGGCCATCTCGATAACATCGACATTCCATGACAACCAGATGACGGTCGTCATGTCCGACAACGGCAAGGGCATGCCGGAAGAAATCGCCGACAACCTCTTTGTCGCATTCAAGACCAAGAAGCAGGGCGGCACCGGACTCGGCCTAACGATCACCAAGAAGATCATCGACGTCCACAATGGACGCATCAAATGCGAAACCGGCTCAAACGGCACGTCGTTCACTATTTCACTGTAAACACCAATCGGACGACCAACGATGGAGTCCGCAAAATGCGGAGACATAAAATGGCCGAGCATCCCGAACAGAAAACGCATTTCCAAAGCACAGACCAAGCCAGCCAGTCGAATCAGGCTGAATACGAAAACATGATCGACACCATCAACCATGCGATGGACCCGAACAGCAATACCGTGCTGGTTGTTGATGACGAGACGCCAATTCGAAAATTCGTTTCCCGGCAGATTCGCAAGAGTTCGACCGGCATCGTTATTTTTGAAGCGGAAAACGGTCAGGATGCACTTGAAAAACTGGAGATCATACGAGAAAAATACCATAATGACCCGGTACTGATCATCACCGACCTCAACATGCCGATCATGGACGGCTGGGAGTTCATCGATGAGCTTAAGAAGGACTATGAATCACGTGGCGAGACATCGGGTATCCCCATCGTCGTGCTATCCTCAACGAGTGGGGAGAAAGGCATTGTGTTCAAGAAATCAGCGCACAGCGGCAAGTCGAAGTACGACCCGATTGTAAGTATTGCGAAGGAAACCTGCATGGACGCCGGCAAGTTCGACGCAAAAGGTGAGAAAGGCTTGACTCGTTGGCTCAAGCATCTGATGAAGAATACTTGAGTGTGGTACGGTATACGAAGACCGTAATCAGCTCGAGTATTTGCCTTTGCCGAACACCGTAAAGTCGACGACACCCACGCCAAGGTCATCCGGCCATCCGACAACGACCAGGCGCATGAACGTCGCCGGACGCGACGCGAACGTGACATAGTCGATCAACATGTCGACGTCGTTGTCCGACTTGTCCACTGCGATGTCCCAGACATCGTCCGCGTCAACCTTGGTCTCGACGCGATAGCGATAGGGCCCCGGAACGATGCCCGCCCGATAGTCGAGATTCGGTTCGGCCCAGATCAACCGTACGGCCGAGACCGTGAATAAGCCGCGGCTGTCGACAGACAACCATGGCTCGGCGTCGTCGTTCGCCGCCTGCCACCAGGTGCGCATGGAACCGTCGATCGCATAAGAACACTCGCGGCCCGGTGCACTGCTCGAATTGCTCGCCAGCTTGTTCAGGTTCACTGGCAACAGACCAGCATCGTTGCCCTGCTCCGGATGCGCATGTTCGCCGGGTGCAAGCTGCGGTACTTCGGTAGCGGTTGCAAACAAATTGCCGTCGTCGTCAAAACCGGCTGCGTCAAAGCCGATGCGTCGTTCGAAGATGTGGTTGTAACACCGCGTGCAGGTGTAAAAAACCCACAGCGTGTCACCCGGGCCGCGCACAAAGCTGCCATGCCCGGGACCGCGCACCAGTCCCGACGTCTTGCGGAGGATCGGATTGCGCGACTGGTAGGTGTACGGTCCCAGGGCCGACTGCGAGACGTAGGTTCCCATCGCATATGTACTGAGACTGGTGCCCGGCGCCGTGTAGGTGAGGTAATAAGCATCACCGTTCTTGAACAGCCACGAACCTTCGACATAACTGACTGCCGGATTCTCGTTGAACTCGCCATAGCGCTCCCAGACATGGTCCGGGTTATAGGCGAACATGATTGCCGGCTCGGTGATCGTCTGGTTCAGTTTATCCGGGTCGAGCTCAGCACCGTAGATGCCGGGCGGCCCCAGGCCCCAATATATGTACACCCGACCGTCATCATCGGAGAAGCACATTGGATCCAGGTAATTCGGTAACGGCTCTCCAGCCGGGGTCAGCAGTGGCCCGACTTCCTCCCAGGGGCCCAGAGGGCTGTCACTGCGAAAAAGCGGCGCCTCGCTGGCGGTGAGATAGAAAGCGTCGCCGTGCGCCATGATCGTCGGGGCATAGCCGATGTCGTACACGTTCATCGGGCAATAGTCCCACGACACCAAATCGCTGCTCTGCCAGGCCATGCCGCAGGAAGCGTACAGATACCATTTGCCGTCGTGCCAGAGGACGCTCGGGTCGGCGGCCTCGCGGTAGTCCCGGCGTTCGCCGTTATTGACCCAGCCAAACGCGATGTCGTCCGGAATACTGAAGCGCCCGCGCGGGTAGTTCGGAAGTGGAATGGGATTGCAAAAAGTGGTCATACCGCATGTGGGGTTACAGGGAACTTAACTCGCAATCATGTACACTTCATGGTCTCGTCGATTGCAGTTCAGAATTAGTGGCGCGGCGTCTGTCGCCTACGCTTCGGAATCGGTCAAGGAAAACGGCAGTTCACCCCGCGCATTGGAACGCGGATCGTATTCCACAGACTTTACGACGACTTGCGGAGAAACTTGGGCAACCGTTTTTTAATGTCCTGCAGACGGGTAAACGTTCACTGCACGCTGACATGCTGGCGCACGGTTCGGAGCCCAACAATTCGGAGCGGCGACGCTGTGGACTGATCTTGCGTTACGCTCCGCTCGATGTACGGGCACTGACCAACTGGCACGAGCAGGTCCTCATCTGCCACGGCAGCGACCGCATCAACCACTGGCCACATCACTCACGGCCGGACGGCAAGTATTGGTAAAATTTCTGCTGAGGCGTGTCATTCCTGAATAAGTTGTGCAAATTATGCGAAACAAATTGTTTCGTGACCGACACAAAATCGCCGATACGAAACCCACGCGATGACGTATTGAAAGCGCCTTGTCTGGCGATTAAGCTGGCGACCATTCCTGCGCTTCAGCAGGCTTGACAACTTGTCGGCACGGCATATCAACTCTAATTCCAGGAGAATCCCCATGCGCTATCGTCCCCTTGGCCGCACTGGGCTTACTGTATCCGAATTGAGTTATGGTGCGGCACGCGGCGCCATTGATGCTCCCGATGACTTTAGCGCTTCAATCGAAGCGGTGATCGATTCCGGCATCAACCTCATCGATACTGCAGAACACTATTCCGGCAGCGAGGAAGCCATAGGAGCAGCGCTGGTCGGACACGACGACGTGCTCGTCCAAACCAAGCATATGCCGTACAGTGACTTCTCACCGGAAGCCACCTACATAGGAACCCCGGAAGGCGTTGTCGCGACTGCTGAACAAAGCCTTCGTCGGCTGCGACGCGATCGGCTCGACATTTTCCTTGGCCACGGCATGCGCACGGCAGCCTCCTACCAGCAGTTCATGAGCGACGGCTGCTGTGAGGCGATGGTAAAACTCAAGGCTCAGGGCAAGGTTCGTTTTATCGGCATCAGCGAATTGTCGGAAGCCGACGGCACCCATGAGGTTCTTAAACAGGCGGTACCGTCCGGGGTCTTTGACGTCGTCATGCTGACCGTCAACTTCCTCCTGCAGACGGCCATCGACGATATCCTGCCGCTCTGTCGTGCGCATGGGGTCGGCACGGTCGTGATGATGCCGCTGAATCAGCCCTCAGTGGAGTCCGGGCTGGTCAGCATAGATGCTGCACATGAGTGTATTCGCCGACATATCGACCACGGCAACCTACCGGACGCTCCACCATATACCGACGAGGATGTACTGGACTTCCTCAAGCCGTACTCCATCCCGGAGGCGGCATTGCGTTTCGTGCTGGCGCAGGAAGTCGACAGCTGCTGCGTCGGTGCCCGCACACCAGGCCGGGTTCGCGAAAACCTGGCGGCTGTGGATCCACCCTATCTCGACACCAACCGCCTGGCACGTCTCCAGTCCCTCTTTGGCGGCATTAGCTGGCAGATGCGTTGAGGCGGGACAAGCGCTGCTACAACTGGATGGTCTCACCGGTGCGCGCCGAGCGCATAGCCGCCTCCTGGATACGGACATAGGCAAGGCCGTCGAACTCATTCGGTGTCAGGTCGCCACCGGTTTCGATCGCCTCGATCAACGCGGCATAGTGCTCCCAGCGCTTACCGCAGGATTCAAGGCGGTCGGACTCGAACGAACCTGACCCTTCTGCGCTGAACCATTCGGCGGAAAACCAGTTGTGGCGGATGTATCCGCGCTCACAGACGATATCGAAATTTACATGCCCCGGCGCCTGCCAGGACGGGTCCATCACCCAATGGACATCGACTTGTAAAAAACGCTGATCACGAAAGGTGATGATCATGCTCATCACATCATCCTGGTCGAACGAACGGCAATAGCGACCGGCATGGCACCAGACACTCTCCGGTTCGTCACCGGTCAGCGTCAGAAAGGTGTCGAGCACATGCGGATCATACTCCGCAATGGGCAAACAGTTGCTGCGGTCTGTCAACCACGCCGCGGTTGAGATCGGCGTCCAAACCAAATGGTAGAAAGCTGCACGCACAGGCCCAACCGGCCCGTCATCGGCAGTCCACGCCTCCAACTCCGTAAAAAGATCGGAGGCCAGGGACCTCAGCGTGGGATGAAAACACTTGACACCGGCGTTGCTGATCGCATCGACAATGCGCTGGCCCTCCGCGAGTCCGATCGCCATGGGCTTCTCCAGCATCAGATGTTTCCCCGCAGCGGTGGCGGTTTCGACCATATCCGCATGCGTGAACACAGGCGTGAGGATTGCCACGATATCAACATCGGCGGCGGTCAATACCGCATCGGCACTGGCCGCCTCCCGTGCCCCGGTAGCAGCCGCAGCTGCCGCCTGGCGCTCTGCGTTCGGGTCATAGACAGCTACGCAGCGCAGGCAATCCAAGTGATCGAATGCCTCCCGATGCCACCCCCAAACTTCGCCACAGCCGACAATGCCGACCCCGTATGTTTTCATCGCCACGGTCTTCGCTCCTCAGGCCGGGTTGGTTGGAAGTCCGCCGGGAATTTTGCCAATATTATAACCGGTTTCTTCTCGTGATCGGCCTAACCGTACTATACCGCTTGATCGCACCTCTGCGACACAAGCGAAGCAGGCACAACAGCGGGTGCCCCAGGCCGTTTCTCAACCAATCTCGCGAACGATCTCGGCATTCATTGCCACTTGATCGCTGTGCTTCTGAAACATACCAACGTTGACAATGTCAATCGGCTTGATACGAGCCAGGGCAAACTTGAACGCTTCGCGGACCGACTCGGGGGAACTGCACTTGCGGGAGGCCCCAAGGATCTTGTAGGCGATACAAGGCTTGTCAGTCTGCTGGATGAACTCACAGATGACGTCCCGGTCCTCGTCGTCGAAAGGCTCGACATTCTGCGCCCCCTCCGCCACCAGCTCGCGCCGGGCGTTTTTGGCAATGTTATAAAAACAGGTCATATAAAAATCCACATCCCATCCCTGGTCCTCGACGTACTGTAGAACCTCTGGCATGTGCGCCGCGATACCGACCATCGCGCCGGTGTCACGCATCGCCTTCAGCCGGTCCTCGACCTGATCAAACGCCCCCGCCTGCCACAACCTGTCACTGACGGATCCATGGTGATAGATGGCGATCGGATCGTGATCGGCGATCTCACGAATATTCTCGAACGGATCGGGATGTTCGCCGGCAGTTTGGCAGATCCACTGCATCGTGCCGCCACGCTCCCGATATGCTTGCAGACGTTCAAATACCACTGCGTCACCACGCGACTGCATAGTATTCAGCCCGCACGCCTCGGCACGGAACCAGGACGCCACCGTGTTGTCGACCGTATGATAGTCCCGCATCTCCTCGTCGAGCTCGACAGACACGTGGGAAAACCCGCGGATCTGGTTGCCGCCGATGATCAAGCGTGTGATCTCAGTGCCGCCCCAGTGAACCGCGGGCAGCAACTCGCTTGTTGTAGCTGTCGTCATGGTTGAAAATTAGCAGGAAAATGAAAAGCTACAATAACGCGGGCTGCAACGGATGGACAAGGGATCGGGCCGGCTTCACTTCTCCCCGCGCGAATCCGGGATAGATTGAGCCCCGCCTTTCACAGCCCACCCTTCCCCTCACCCTCCTATTGGCCTACCTCATCCTTGCAGCCAGCGTTGTCATCGGGACAATTGCCTTGTTCGTCTACAAGGCGGCGATGACAGCCAATGTCCGACGCCTGCCCATGCTAGCCGTTGAACGCCTGACCATCGCCATCCTCGTTTGCATCTATGCCCTGGTCAGCAGTGAGGGGGATACCCTCGGCTCTGAGATTGTCATCCTGGCACTGGTCGGGGGGGTGAGTGTTGCCGTGTTGAAGCTGCTCTTGCTCACTGCCATTCGACTCGGACCGGCAGGGCTGAGCTGGACGATCCTGAACCTGTCCATCTGTCTGCCGGTGCTGTTTTCGATTGCCTGGGGAGAACGCCCCACCGCATGGCAGATTTCGGGACTGCTGCTGGTGCCGGTCTGTATCGTGCTGATGGGACATAGAAATGACCCCGGACAGGCACAGGCAACAACGCGAGGATGGCTGCTTTGCATCCTGACATCCTTCCTGCTGCAGGGCATTGTAGGCACCACATTCGCCCTGGTTAAAGAACTGGATCTGGCAGCCTCACGCCACATGTTCATCCTGCTGTTGAATTTCGTCGGCGTCGTCGTACTCGCCGGCGCCACCGCAGCCAGGTCGGTGGTTCCGCAGCGGCTGGAAGTGTGGCGTGGCATTCAATCGGGCCTGTGCTTCAGCGTCGCCATGATCTTCTGGATCGAGGCTCTTATGATGCTGCCGGGCATCGTCTTCTTCCCGATCGCTACCGTTTTCGGAGTGATCCTCGCAATAGTCACCACGCGCCTGGCGTGGAACGAGCGGCTCAACCCGTCGCAACTCTGCGGCCTCGCCCTGGCACTTGCTGCCATTGTAATGATCTCCGCCGGCTGAACACCCGTGCTGCGATCGAAGCGATTCCAGAGCACCCCGGGAATACTGCGTCCATTACAGGGGCAATCCCGGCAGGCCGCTACGAACTGTTTCGTACTTCTCCGACAGTGCGCTTCACGGCAGCGACAATACGCTCCTCCACATCCCCGGCCCAGCGCCACGCCGGCCGGCCGTACTCATCGAGATGCGGACCCCCTTCGTAGCCGCCCTCCTCCCACACACGGCGGGACGGAATGTAAGCGGCCATGTCGTTGGCATAGCCGCAAACCCAGGCACTCGGACCGAACTGCGCTTTGAGGAGCAGGCTGTAATCGACTACCGCCTCGCCACCGAGACTGATCAGCAGCAGTTGCCCCAACTGCCAGACCTGCACCGGATACGGGTACGTCGCAGGGAATTCAACACCATCGTCGATCAACTGCAACATGCGTTTCGCCCAGCGGGCACTCACGGGTGATTCGCTTCCGAGCACCGGCAACAGCGTTTCGCGTGTGACAACTTCCTCGTAAGCGAGATCGACAAATTCGAATGCAGTACGGAGGCCCGCATCAACCGGCTCCATCGGACCGGCAAGCACATCGTCGACGGCGTCGGAGAGCATCTTGCCGTAACGCTCACATAATGCCACCGTACTACGGGGAAGTGGATTAATATCAGCGCCGCAGGCATTGAAAAACATTGCGGCGGTTCCCGGGTGATCGGCTTCGAGGGTTTCCTGAGCAAAGCCCGGATAGTCACCGCACCAGGTACAGAACTGCAAGGTGGTGGGGTGGCAGGCATAGCCGAAAAGCACACCGAGCTGAGAGCCGCTCATATCCGCGATCGACAATACGGGTACGTAATGATCGACAACCCCCCTCAAAGGCTTGCCCGGAGCAATCTCCGCCTCAGGATTCTCACGCCGATTGACTCCGAACGAACAGTTGCCTTCCCCTATCGAAAGCTCTGTCGGCTGCAGATTGTCAAGCGCGTCTGCCGCGGCATCGACGATCTGTCCCGACATCCAATCGGAATATTCAGCCACCAGTTGCGGTTGCTCGTCGTCGAACGGGTAGTAGTCGACCAGATCGTCCTTGAGCACCGGCCCGCAATGGTTGTGCGAGAAAGTCAGCATGAACTCAGAGCGGTCGAGGCCGAACCTTTGCTTCACTCTGGCATAGAGATCCTCGTAGATCGTCTTCGACATGCCCATGTGGTCGGTGGTGGCAAGCAGCACGCGTTTGCCGTCCGCCGCCTGCATCGCCAGCACTTTGCACCAGATGTCGTGGAGCTTGCCGTCGGGAGCCCGTTTGCGTCCATAACCGGCCAGCCACACCGACGTCTCCGGGGTAATGACTCTTCGACCAACGCCTGCCTGCCAATCCATTGCCTGTCCTGCTACTTGTTGACCGGGAGATAGCGAATCGTTGCGAGATGGTCACTCTGTAAGGTAAAATTCTGCACGCCGCCGCCGGGCCAGCGCACCTCGGCCTCGACATCACCGGTGACGTCGCCAAGCCCAAAGTGCAGGGTCAAGTCGTTCTGGTTGCCTTCGCCAGTGGCACCTTCGACCTCGCGCGTCAGGGTCTTCTCGCCCACCCGCAATCGCACCGACGCACCGATCGCGGCGCCGTTGACGCCGTGACCACCGATCAGCCGAACCTTGAGGCGGTGTCCGGCGTTGCCGCGATTGCGGTATAGCCGCCCGCCGGTTGCCAGATCGAGGTCGCCGTCGTTGTCGAAGTCGGCCCAGGCAGCGGAATAGGTATTGTCTCGGCTGACGCTGGCGCTGTCAGTCACATCGGTAAAGGTCCAGTCACCGTTGTTGCGGTACATGACGTTGTGATTGTGCCCGTACACTGCCGTTAAATAGAGGTCGAGGTCCCCGTCGTTGTCGTAATCGCCGAGGGCCGGCGAGGCAAACGATTCCTGCCAGCCAAGCCCGGCCCCGCCGCTCTTGTCTTCGAACATCCAACCGCTGTCGGCTCCAAGGTTCTTCAGGAATTTCGGACGATCCTGATAAGCGGGCGCGTGACTGAAGTTGCCAACGAAGAGATCGACCAGGCCATCGTTGTCGAGGTCCCCGAAGGCACTGCCAATCGTATGCCCCCAGGCACCGAGGTCGCCATCGCCATCGACCTTTCGCGCTTCACCGACCTCGGTGAAGCCGGCCATCCCGTCGTTGAGCCAAAGCTTATTGGGCTGCAGGCGATAGTTTGAAACATAAACGTCCAGGTCGCCATCGCCATCGAAGTCGGACGCGGTTACGCCGCGGGCGCGCTCCTTCGCCGGGGACTCCCAATGCTTCCTGAATGCCGTACCGCCTTCATTCAGATAAAGAAAGTCGGCATAGTCCCTCGAGGGTTCCCAAACTTCGTAGCCGGCGTAATAGATATCGAGATAGCTGTCGTTGTTGAAGTCACCCCACACCGCCCCACGGGAAACATGTTCGCCGCGTTCCGGCACGAGATTGCTGACGTTTTCGAACCCCTGTCCGCCAAGGTTGTGGAACAAGCCCCCGCCGGAGGCCGTGAAAATATCGAGAAATCCGTCGTTGTCGTAATCGCCCCAGAAGCCTTTACCGCCTCCGACTTCTGAATCAACCTGAGTGAATTTTCCCTCGTTGTTTTGCCACAGTCCACCGGAGAGGTAGACATCGACCCAACCGTCATTATTGAAATCGCCCCAGGCTGCCTCGGAGCCGCCGCCAATGCCCACCTCGTCGGTGACATCCTCGAAGAATGGGCCGTCGACCACCTCGCCAACCGGCGGCAGCGGAGTCAACGTCAGCGCCGGGATACCTGGTGCCAGCCCAAACGATTGGCACCCTGCCCCGACGAGTAATACAGAGGCCAGCGAGACAGCCTTGAGTTCAGTGGTGGTCATAGTTTTTCCTTATGTTGATTGTCGACATTGGTTGATCAAAGCCTACTATGACACCAGTTCACGGCTTAGCACGCGGACAGGATGTGGTCGGTGCCACTTTGGGGCTAACTCCGCGAAATACAAAATGCTGGACGCCCACGCTATTCGGGCTTTTGCCACTTGACAACATTGTCTCAGGATCTTATGCTCAAACAATGGCCAAACAGACCGCAAATTCATTACGTTATCATTTACGGTTTCAGGTTCTCCCCGGGGAAAACGCGGAACGTGACGCAACTGTTCTCGCCCGCTATTGTCAGACACATGGCATTGAGGAAGTCGTTCTTTTCGTCGCTGGGGAGGAATGGAACAATGGACTGCTGTCCGCAGAAGCCGAGGACACGTGGTTTGAAGCGATCAAGGCGATTAAATCGGTCTTGGACAAGGCTGGAGTGATCGTCAGCCTCAACCCCTGGATGCTGGTCCTGCACTGTGATCGGGGACGTCGATTCCCGAAAGACCGCAACTTCAAACCCATGGTCTCCCCTGACGGCGAAGTGAGCCTGGCATGTGCCTCATTCGCTGATCCGGGATGGCGCGACTACATCTATCGCCAATACGGGCGCTTTGCGACGCTCGGCTTTCGGGTGATCTGGATCGAGGATGATTTTCGGTATCATAACCACACCCCGCTGGAATGGGGCGGATTCGAGGACGAAATCCTCGGGCGCTTTGCCGAGAAGGTTGACCAGGAAGTCACGCGCGAAGAGGTAGTCCAAAACATCCTTATGCCGGGCACGCCGCATCCGTGGCGAGATAAATGGCTGGAGCTGTGGCGTGACATTCACCTTGAGGTGGCCGAAGGCGTGACGCGAGCAGTATCAGAAAATGCCCCGGGCACCACCAAGATTGGTCTTATGAGTTCACTGCCCGCCGTCCACAGCGCCGAGGGTCGTGATTGGCACAGGCTTTTCGAGGCCCTGACTATCGACGGCGAAGTGGCCCACAGGCCGCACTACGGCGGATATCGCGAAGCCACGGGAAACAGCCAGGATTCTTGTATCATGATGCTGGACGTCCAGAAAAACTTCCGACCCCCAACTTGCGAAGTCGCCCCGGAAGTAGAGAACTTTCCTTTCACCAGTTGGACCAAGTCGGACAGCATGAGCTGGTCCGAAATGGCCTTTTGCATGTTCTACGGCTCGGATGCCCTGTTCCTCGACCTGTTTCCTTTTGCTGGGAACCCCGCGGACAGAGAACCGGAAATCGACGTTCTCCTGGACAACAGCCGACCGGCTTTGGAATGGATCGCGGCAAGATTTTCCGATCGCTTACAGACCCGTGGCGTCGGTATCCCATGGGTCGAGGACGCCCAGGCGCATGTGCGCACCTTGACCGGCAAACGTATGCAGGAATTGGATGCCTCCTCCTTCGGGCCCGGCAATTTCCTGCTGCCGTATGGGATTCCCGTTTCGGCGAGGCTCCAGGAAGTAAACGCTGTTTTCGGGAGCCTGGCCTGGGCCTTTGATGACAAGGCGATCCGGAAAATGCTCGCCGGGGGACTGCTGCTTGACGGAATCAGTGCAGAGGTACTTTGTCAACGCGGCTTCGGCGAATTTATCGGCGTGACTTCCAAAGGCTTGGTAGGTAGAGAAGAAGCCGTGTATTCAATTGAAATGGTCAAGTCAAGCAGGACGGGTGTTGCAGAGGGCCATTATTTCAACGTCAATCAGCTCGATAGTATCTGTGTGCTGGAGCCGTTGAACGAAGCAAATGAGTGGACAACGATTCTGACGCCGGAGAAAAAACGTTTCGGCGCCGGACTCGTCGTTTACGAGAACGAGCTCGGTGGGCGCGTGGCAACCTGCAGCGCAGCGGATCCCGCACGCCTGCCGCGCAGCTTTCATAGGCAGACGATCATCCGAAAAATCGTGACCTTTCTAAGCGCGGGAAAATTCAGCTCACCCATGGTGAGCGGCGCGCCCTACCATATGCCGATTCATTTCAAGGGGGAGGGACAGGAGTTCCTGGTGGTTTTCAATGCGACGCCGGATGCCGCGCAATCCTCGGTGCATGTGATGACTGCCGACACACGGCCTGCTGAAAGCACCCTTCTCGCTCCCATGAAGGCCCCCGTCGAAGCGATGACCGACTGTGTCATGGACGGACAAACGATTACCGTGACCACGCGGGATAAACTCTCATATCGCAGTTTTCTGGTGTTGGAGTGGTGAGCGAGAAGCGGTTGGCAGTGGAATGTTGAAGCAGTGGCATTTCCATCCCGACGAATCGTTCAGTACCCGCTGAGTTTTCTCGCCGATCGCCCCGCACAATGCCCAATTAACCGGCCTATACGAAGGCGGTCCATTGTCAAGCATTGCTTTCTCCTACCGCCCGATGCAATGTACGCAGAGCCCATCAGGAGCATAAATGAAGCTGACCCCGATCCAAGCCATCCAGGGCCCGAACATCGAATCACCGCTTGACGGCGAGATCGTTCGCACACGTGGTGTCGCCATCGGCAACACGCGCAAAGGCTACTTCATCCAGGACGCCTCCGGCAGTGACGACCCCGATGTATCGGCAGGAATCTTCGTGTACAGCCGGCACCGCGAGGCGCCCGTCGGTGCACTGATCGAGGTCGAGGGTAAGGTGCTCGATTTCTTCAAAAACGAGGCCGACCGACCGACCACGCAAATCAAGGCCGAAGAGATGTCGGTGATCGACATGCACGGCCCGACCATCGCTCCCGCCTGGTTCACGGCCGACAGCATTCCGGCGGATGCCAGGGAACTGGCACGCTACCTGAACGGACTCGAGGGCATGCTGGTTGGCGTCCAGGCCGGTGCGGTGTTCATCGCTCCGAGCAATCCATTCGGCGATTACGTCGTAGCCCCTGCTGACCTTTGTGACGCGTTGAACAGCAGCGGCGGCGTCCTGCTCGATCCCGACAATCCCGAGCGCTGGTTTCCCGGCTTCCGCATCGTCGACTACGACAAAGCGCCCAATGTAAACGTCGGATCGACGTTGCACGAGGCCGTGACCGGCCCGCTGAATTATCGCAGCGCCGCCTACCAGATTGCCGTCACCGGCCCCATCCGCACGGCCTGTAAACCGGTGCAACCTGCCAGCACGCGCTGGAAGCCGGATGACAAACACACCACGATCCTGACGCTTAACGGCTTCAATCTAGACACCTGTATCGAGCATCCCTCGAGAGTCTCGAATGAACGACGCGATATCGACGACGACGTCGGCGATGGACGTTTTGACATGCTGGCCAGGGCAATTCTCGACCAGGCAGGCGGCCCGGATATCGTCGCACTTCAGGAAATCCAAGACAATGACGGCGCCGAACTGACCAAAGTGGTCGACGCTTCGAAAACATACCGACAATTAATCCGGTCAATCCACAAACTGCATGGGCCAGCGTACGCGTGGGCCGAGATCCCGCCAATCGCCGGGGACGATGGCGGGCAACCTGGCGGGAACATCCGCAATGCCTTTCTGTATGCCCCGGATCGCGTCGAGTTGATCGACGATTCCCTGCGTCGAATCGGAATCGACGCAGCGGCGTTCGAAGGATCGCGCAAACCGCTGCTGGCACGCTTCCGGGTCACGGCAACGGGCAATGATCTAGTGGTCATAAACATCCACCTCGCGTCCAAGCGACACCAGCGTGGAATCTTTGCGCCGGAGCAGCCGGGATTCGATCCTCGCCTTCATGTCCGGGTGGAGCAGGCCCAGGTGATTCGTGCGACCCTGCTCGAACTCATTGGGGAAGGTGTGGACTATTACGTGACCGGCGATTTCAACGATGTCGAATTCAGCGAAACCCTGCGCGTGATGATGGGTGACGAAAGCGTCAACCTGCTTGATACACTGCTGCCGGACGATCGCTTCGACTACAATCACCGCGGCAAGCTGCAGGCGCTGATGCACGGCATCGTTTCGAAACGGCAGGTCGAGGAGGGACGCGTCGCGTACGAAGCCCTGCACGGCAATGAACTGATCGGTGGCAAGCCCGGTGAACTGGGCACCAAGCCCACTGACCACGCCTATGTCCTTGCCCGGCTTGTTGTCCGGTAGGCGGCACTTGTTCTTCGCTCAGGGATTCAGAAACTATTCTTTTTTCTGGTATTTTTTTCGACTCGCTATCGCCGGTTCGACGGACTGAAATTGCGCTTGCAAGTCACTTGAAAAGGCGTACCATATTGACCGCTAGGCGATTATGCCCCCCCCACTCCCCTCGCGCGGACAGGCCGCAGCATTCACCTCAATTCTCAATCGTATCGGCTGTCCCATGACTCGACGACAATTATCACGCTTTTCACGTTCCCTCGCCGCCGGTGGCTGCGTGGCTGCAATTCTTCTCAGCGGCTGCGGACCAAAAGTCGTAGACGAACAAATCCGGGCAAACCAACTACTAGTCCAGGAGAATTTCAGCGAAGCTATTCAAGCCTACTCCGAGGTCATTGAGATGAACTCGGAGTATGAGCCCGAAATCCTCGCGGGTGCCTACCACAACCGTGGTTTCAGCTTCTACAACCAGCGCCAATACCAAAAGGCAATTGACGACTACGACATGTCCATCTCGATCGATGGCCGCAACGCCGACTCCTACATCAACCGCGCCAACGCATACGTTGCACTCGAGATGAACAGCGAAGCGCTGGCCGACTTCACGAAAGCGATCGAGTTGTCCCCTACCTACTCCGTAGGCTACTCCAACCGTGCCATGGTCTATTATTTCATGGACCACACCGCCGAAGCGATTGTCGATATAGACAAAGCCATCGAACTGGTGCCAGAGAGTGCCCGCTTACATTTCTATCGCGGCGAGATCCAAGTCAAAGCAAAGGAATACGCCATCGCCATTGCGGACTACACCTCGGCATGTAACTTGAAAGCAGATATGCCACAGGGATTCATCGGTCGCGGCAAGTGCTTCGCCGCCATGGGCCATTTCGACAAAGCAATCGCCGACTTCGATCGCGCCCTGGTGATCGCCCCGGAAAACGCCGAACTCTTGCAAGCATGTGCCTGGGTCCTGGCGACCGCACCTCATTCAGATTTCCGCAACAGCACGCGCGCTGTCAGCCTTGCCACCAAGCTCTGCAAGCGTCGCAAAAAATCCTGGCAAGCCTTCGACACGCTCGCTGCGGCACAGGCAGAAGCCGGCCGGTTCGAGGAGGCATCGGAAGCGGTCGTCAAGGCAATTGAACTCGCCCCGGACGCAGACCGTCCGGCAATCGAAGATCGCGGTGCAACCTATGCCGCAATGAAACCTTATCACCAGCCGACAACCGCAAAGTTGCCGCTGTTGCCGGAACCGCCAGAAGCAGAAAAACCGACGGTCGACGATACGGCAGATGCTACAGTTGGCAAACCGAAAAAAGTGCCGGAAGCGCCGGTGCCCTAAGGACTCCAGTTAATAGCGCCAACCAAAGCCACCATCCGTGAATTCAGACGCATTCTTATCCGCGCTCGAAGACCAGGGCTTCTACATCGCCGAAGACCTGATCGATTCGGCCACCATCGCTGAAGCCATCACGGAAGTGGGCTGCCTCCACGAACTGTATAATGAGCTGGAGAAACAGGACCCGCAATCGGTCAATGCGCACTTTATGATCGAACCGTTCGCCGAGCCCCATCGACAGGCAGACGGCATGCCGGTACTGCGTAAAATCGAGGAGGTCCACATCTATTCCGACTTCTTCGAGCGCCTCCCAAGGACAAACGCACTGGTCGACCTGGCATCTGCCTTTGTCGGCCCCGATGTCCTGCTGTTCCGCAACACCCTCATGTTGAAACCCGGCAATCACGGGTCGGCGCACGGACTGCACCAGGATTCATCATACTGGCACATGGAACCCGCGACGCAGATCACCGTCAGCATCGCGCTTACCGATGCGACAATCGAGAACGGTTGCTTCCAGGTCATTCCGGGCAGTCACAAGTCGGAGCTGCAGGACTGGGGTGGCATCCACCGCGCCGACAACACGCTCACAGATCGCCACGATGTTGATCTGTCCGCCTTGATACAGGTACCGCTACGCGCCGGCAGCGCCATCTTTTTCGACAGCAATCTGGTGCACGGTTCAGCTGCCAACACGACCCCGAATCCCCGCAACACAGCCCTGTACGCCTACTTCCCGCCGAACGTCCGCTACTGCCCGCCAGAGGAATACGGCAGTCATGAAAAGTGCTATCCGGTGATCCGCGGATGTGGGGGGCAAAGCGAAGTGGTGTTTAGGTCGCAGTGACCCAAAGGACATAGACACCAGAAACAACGAATCAGTCTCCGGCGGAATCCAAGAACCCCTAAAGCCGCGCCTGCACAAATGCACCTAGCCGCTCGATGGCGTCCGCCAGTAGCGCGTCTTCTGTCGCGTAACAGATGCGCGCCCAACCTTCGCCGCCGGCGCCGAACGCCGCGCCCGGCGCGACGACTACGCCGGTCTCGCGCAGTAACTCCTCGCAGAAGGACACGCTTGCGGTTCCTTCCGGCAGCTTGAAGAAGATGTAAAACGCACCGTCCGGCCTCGCCACAGTCAGCCCGCCGATGGCATTGAGCTTTTCCATCGCAAGGTCGCGCAAGCGCGTATAGCGGCCCAGACTTTCAGCAATGAACGGCTCGCCGTCGCGCAGTGCGGTGATCGCTGCGACCTGTGCCATGCTGGGCGCGTGAGAGGTCACGAACTCCTGCATCTGCGCCATTTTCAGCGCCACCTCCGGCGCAGCAATCAGATAGCCGAGGCGCCAGCCGGTCATGCAATATGTCTTGGAAAAACCGTTGAGTATGATCAAATGATCGTCCGGTTCACTGAGCTTCAGAAACGACGTGCGTCCCGCTTCCGTGTAGGTGATGCGGTCATAGATTTCGTCGGCAAGCAGAAACAGTTTGTGTCGTCGGCAAAACTCTAACAAATGATTCTTCTCATCGACCGTCATCACCCACCCGGTCGGGTTCGACGGGGAATTTGCGTTGACCATGCGAATATTGGGGTACTTCCGTACTGCCTCCTGGAGTTTGTCGAAATCGAGCCAGAAGCGCTGCGCCTCTGCATCAAATGACAGCGCCAGTTCATGCACGTCGGCACCGACAAGTTTCGCGGCACCCGTGAAGTTCGGCCAGGCCGGCGTGATGTTGATCATCCCGTCACCCGGATTAAGCAGGCCAGCCATGCACAGAAAAATCGCCTGCATGGTGCCACAACTCAGCACCACATGGTCGCGAGTAATAGGGTGCGCGTGGAATTCCGCGTAGAACCGGATCAGTTCGTCGCGCAGGTCGAGGCGCCCGGCATTCGGCTCATAAAAAACCGCTCCCCCCTGCAGCGCCTTGACACCGGCATCGACGACGAACGGCGGCGTGCCCAGGTTCGGTTCACCAAAATGCAGCGCGACGAACGACATGTCCGGGCGCTCCGACTTCAGGGCCATGTAGAGATTGTGCAGTTCACGGATCTGCGACGGCGCGATTTCCGCCAACCGGTCAGCCAGCGGCAATACTGTTTTTTCACCCGTCAGTGACATCGATCATTACCCGTATGGAAATTGTCGTTGTGGGTTCCCCGGCAGAGTGGTCGCTCGTCCTCATTGACTTTCGCCGCGGTAAAACTACTGTTGGTAGATTTTATCCGGCATAATGTAAATCACAACAGCAGGTTGCAGGCATTAGAAGAGAATTCGGTATCTGCAGTCCTTTCCATACAGCCATTCCTTCAGACGGTCCCCACGGACGTAGCTGACACTTATAATTGGGACCTGCCACCTGCTTGCCTTGCTGCAACCGCAAGGCGAAGAGCGAACATCTGAAACCTTCAAAAACTCGGAGACAATAATGAAACCGCAGATAATCAGAATCGACGAGATCATGGAAGGTCTCAAACAGGTCGACCCCATACAGGCAATCGAAGAAGGGTTTGTCGCATATTCAGACGGCAAGGTAAACGTCCCAGACCCCGGCGAACTGCTTTTCGAGGACCCGCCCGGGCAGACGCACATCAAGTACGGCGCCATCAAGGGCGACGATTACTACGTTGTAAAAATTGCCTCCGGATTCCCCGGCAATACTGCCCTGGGCCTCTCGCGGATCCAGGGCCTCATGCTGCTATATAACCAGAAGACCGGCGAACCCGAGGCCTTTCTGCTGGACAACGGCTACCTCACGACCATCCGCACGGCTGCCGCCGGAGCAATCTGCGCCAAATACCTGGCGCCGAAAAACGTTTCGCGAATCGGGGTTTTCGGTGTCGGCATCCAGGGACAGATACAGACGAAGTATCTCGCCGGCGTCGTCGACTGCCGCGACCTCATTGTCTGGAACCGGGAAGAAGACCCGCTGGAAGAATATCAGGAAGTGGCAGAGGCCGCGGGGTTCACCGTCACCTCTACATCCGACCCTGGCGAAATTGCCGACAGCTGCAATCTCATCGTCACCTGTACACCGTCACATAAGCCGCTGCTGCAGGCCGATCAGATCCGGCCGGGCACGCACATCACAGCGATCGGCTCGGACACTCCCGAAAAAATCGAACTCGACCCGCAGATCCTCGCCAACGCTGACGTTGTCGTCGCCGACAGCCTGCTGCAAAGCCGGACGCGCGGCGAGATTTCTCAGGCCAGCCGCGCCGGCAAAATCACCGAAGACAAGGTGGTCGAACTGGGCAACGTCATCACCGGCAAATCACCGGGCCGTACATCCGACGATCAATTGTCGGTTGCCGATCTTACCGGCGTTGCCGTTCAGGACATCCAGATCACCAAGGCCGTCTTCATGGCTCTGCAGCAAGGTCGCCCCGGTTCATGAGAATGTGGGGGCGGCATCCGACACCCACTTCCAATGAAATCCGGGGGCGGCACAACTGATTCATGATCCGCACCCCCGCGTCTACCACTCCCACTCCTCCTCATTGCCGCTCATTCAGCGAAGCGACGCTCGAGGATCTGCTCACGTTTGGCGGCACGCCTTTCAGATGATCGTCGCCATTTCGACCAGTTCGGCTTTCAATTGCCGACCCTCGTTCTGCTGGATAGCCTGCTTCTGTTCGAAAAGTTCGACAAGCAAGCGGCGTAAAACGGCTTCCAGCTCTCGAAGCTGGGGTTCGACTTGAGCAAGCGTCCCGGCATGCCGGGCCTGTTCACGGCGATTACGGATATCATCGCCGATTTTCCAACTGCGGTATTCGCCCCGGTGATAGTTCAGCCAACGATTTGCCAGTGTCGGGTCGTGCGCCGACAGTTCCCGGTCCCGGCTGTCCTCCTGACCGTCCCAGCCTTCCCGCTCCGCGGCGGTTAAATTCATGCCGGTTACAATGAGAACACACGCAGAAGCAATGGCCCGCACCATTAGAAACTCCGTAGTTGTTGGTCAGTTCTCAGAAACGCTCGTACAATACACAGTAATTTCATTTCCTCCGATACCGATCTCTTGACTTTCATGCCCCACCTCTCAAATTTCCAATAGAGGGAAAATACTGAACAGTAAACACGAAAACAGGAACCAGGGAGCACCATAGTGGAACCCATCCTCGCGGATCTCGGCACTTTTGGATTCACCTTCCGATCGCTGGGCGTGCATGGTTTCGGCATCTCGGCGTCGAGTAACTTCGCTGTACTCTATGAGGCATCGCAGCAATATCTGCGCAACGGGCCGCCGCTTTCGAAGGAGCACGTGGCCCGTGCAGCGCTCGAGTTTGAACGCCGCTTGGCGGACGGTGCCGGACTTGCAGCTGACGACGTCTACCCGATTGCGATGGGTGGCCTCAATACCGTCCATACAGCCCCGATGAGCGGTCGAGGCAAGCCCGTCGCCGACGGCGAAGTTGTCGTCAACAACATCGAAGTTGACCCCCACTGGTTCTCCCGACACGTAGTCATGGCGTTCAATCCGAAAGCGCAACGACATGACGTGCCCGGACTGCTCGGCCGTCTCTTCAGGCATCGTCGGCGGAAAGAATTCGTCAAACGCATGAGTAGACTCTCGCTCAACTGCGCCAACGCCATCAAACGCCAGGATATTCGCGCGCTCGGCCGCCAGATCAAGGAGTACGTGGAACTGTACGACCTTTGGAGCTCTGGCAACTATTCGTCGTACTCACACGACATGGCAGACAAACTGAAAGCAGGTCTCAAAAGAAAACTCTGCGCCTGGAAACCACCAGGCGCCGGCGCCACCCAGGCGATCGCCGCTTTCGTCGCCGACGAACAAGCGGGAAACACCGCCATTGAGATCTTCAAGAGCGAAGGCTGGTGGGCAACCCCAGCCTATATCACCGGAGGCTTGTCAGCCGAGTTCATTCGCTCCGATGGGCAGGTACGCTTCACGGCCGGGCACCGGCTTGACCTGATCGGCTCGGCAGACCTCGGGCAGGATCCAAAAATTAACACGCCCGGCATCTGCTGCGCCTGTGCCATCGAACCCAGGACCGAACTGATCATCCACGCCGAGAACGATTCATGAAAATAACTGCCCTCAAAACCTATCCCTTCTCTGTGCCAACCGGCGACAACAGCCGTGACCCGCACAGCGGCGAACTCCTGTGCAGCACAAAGAAAAGCTGGCTCTTCGTCAAGCTCGAAACCGATGCCGGCATCAGCGGCTGGGGCGAAGGCAGCGGCGAGTGGCTGGTGCCGCAGGTCGAGACCATGCTGCAAGAGCTATGGCCACTGCTTATCGATCGCGACCCGACCCAAGTCGAGGCGCTCTGTGAAGATCTTTCCAACCGCTCTCCATGGAAAGGCGGCCCGATCAACGGAACAGCTATCGCTGCCATCAACATGGCCCTGTACGACATTTGCGGCAAGGCCTGGAACGTGCCCGTATACACCCTCCTTGGCGGCAAGCGCCGGGACCGAGTGCAGGTGTACGCCAGCGGCGGCCTCGTCGAGACGTCCCCGGAAGACGCTGCGGAGACAGCAAAACAGTCCATTGCCAAAGGGTATTCCGGCATCAAAGGCAACCCGCTCGAGGCGCGGCGCTGGCCGATGGACATCTCATCGATCGACCGCAGCATCGCAGCCATTGCAGCCGCCCGCGAGGCCATGGGACCGGAGGGCGCAATCATGCTCGACGCACACGGCAGCCCGACGCCGGAGTTGGCAATCGAATTTTCGCGACGGGTCGCACCATACACCCCGCTGTTCATCGAAGAACCGGTCAAAGCCGGCTCCGTCGATGCGCTGCTGGATATCACGCAACGCAGCCAGGTGCCAATCGCGACGGGTGAGAAGCTTTTTACCATACGCGATTTTGACGAACTGATCAGCCGCCGCGCCTGCGCTTTCCTGCAACCGGACATTACGCATTGTTTCGGCATTACCGCAGTTCGCCAGATTTCCGCTGCCGCCGAAAAGCAGCAGATGCTGATGGCACCGCACAACGCCGCCGGTCCAATCGGTACGGCAGCAACGATCCATATCGATGCAGCTACCCCGAATTTTCTGATCCAGGAAATGTCTCCACCCTACTTCGAAATGTTTTCCGACTACGCCGAGCACGACTGGACCATCGCCGACGGCTACATCAACGTCAGCGACCGTCCCGGATTGGGCATCGAAGTCAAGGAAGCAGACATTGCCAAGTTGCCGCATGACCCCATGGCCTACCGCCAATACCGCCACGCTGACGGCAGTTGGAAAGGCTGGTGACGACTGGCGCGTCCGCCGCGATGCATGTAATGTTCACCATCGGGAACACATCCCGATGGGTGTCGACAACGATGTGACAGACTTCCTTTTCTATTAAAAGCCGCTTCCTCATGCCCCCCCCGGCCGATGACTGGCCTAACAGCTGAACCGGAGTCCTATGAAACCAAATCGTTTCAAGAAATTGTACGCCGAGGGCAAGGTACCTGTCGGCCATATGCTTTTCGAGTTCACAACGCGCGGCATCCCCGAGATTATGGAAGTTGCCGGTTCCGATTTTGTCGTCATCGACATGGAGCACACCGCCTTTAATATTGCAGACACTGCCAATTTGATTTCATGGTTCCGCGCCACCGATATTGCGGTGTTCGTGCGTGTGCCAGAGGTGCATTACAGTCACATAGCCCGGGTTATGGATTCCGGCGCCCACGGCGTGATGGCGCCGAATGTCAAGACTGTCGAACAGGCACAAGCCCTGGTCGATGCAGCAAAATACCAACCAATCGGACAGCGCGGGTGCTATATGGGGTTGGGACCGAACACCGACTACCGGGCATTTCCGCCACTCGAGAGCCGACGAGTGATGGACGAGGCGAATGAGCGGGCAACGGTCATATGCCTGATCGAACATCCCGAAGGCGTTGCCAACGTGGACGCGATCGCGGCGCTGCCGGGTGTCGATGCGTTGTGCGCAGGCTATGCGGACCTGGCACAGTACATGGGGATACCCGGCGAATTCCAGAACACTGAATACCTCGACGCCATGCGGTCGATTGCGGATACCGCAAAACGCCACGATATTCCCGCAATCATCCAGCCAGGCAACGAGGCGCAACTTGAGCAGTGGCTTGGACTCGGCTACACCGCGATCTCCTGGAGCTGCGACATCGCCGTCTACCGTGACGCCCTCAAAGCAGCTACCGACATGACGAAAAAGGCCGTTGGCCGGTGACCGAATGGCAGGCGGTAAATGGTGCGCACATACCTGACGCCTACAGAAACCCGCCATCCTGAATCTGCCCCATCTGCAATGCTTGCTATTCTTCCCGTCCTGATTGTAGCTATTTGTTTCACCGGGTGCCGCACCCTTATCGAACCACCGGCCGGTACCATGATACGACATCCGGTCGATGGTGCCGTCATGGTGTACGTGTCGGCCGGTACTTTTACAATGGGCCTCACCGAGGCGAATGCGGAAACGCTCGCAAAGGATCTCGGGCATGACAGCGCCGATAGCCTCTGGGCCTGGGAAGCCTATCCGAAGCAGACCGTACAGCTCGACGGCTATTTTATCGACAAGTATGAAGTGACCGTAACGCAGTGGCAGGCCTACGCTGCAAAAAACGGCGCGGAGACCCCGCACCAGACCGGGCGACATTTCGACACGCCGCCGGCGCCGCTGATGCCCGCTGCAACGATTTCCTGGAAACAAGCGCAAGACTATGCCGCCTGGGCCGGCAAAGCCTTGCCCAGCGAAGCACAATGGGAAAAAGCGGCACGCGGCACCGATGGGTGGCTATATCCCTGGGGCAACACCCCACCGACACCGGAGCATGGGCATTTTGGCACCCGCGCGCAACTACCGGACCTCTACGCACTGGTCGGGAGCTACCCGATGGGCGCCTCCCCGTACGGCGCTCTGGATATGCTGGGCAACCAATACGAATGGACGTCGGAATGGCTGGCACCCTACCCCGGCAATCCGCTGGCATACAAGATGGCCGATTACACACCGGACATGAACGGTTGCCTGCGCGGCGGCTCGTGGTATCACGGCTGGGTCGGATTTTACGCTGCCAAGCGCTTCGGGCTTCCGCCGGACGAAACCCATTTTCACATTGGGATGCGTACCGTCTGGCTGCCCCCGCGCAATTACTTTCAGTCGGCCACATTCAAACACGATCGAGCCGCCGCGAAAAAACGGGAGCAACACTTAACATGGCTAAGAGATTCGTTGGTAGAATAGTTGGCCCGGAACAGATGTGGAATCATGCAGTAGCCGTCATCTCGGATCTGTTGAATGAAACGCTGAACTGTCGAATGCCCATCCGCCACCCGAGCGGTCAGAACCGGTCGGCACTGTAAGGTCGAGGATCGATGTGCGGCTCGGCGCCGGTCAAAAGCTCGGAGATCAATTTACCCGTACCCGTTGCCATGCTCAGGCCCAGCATATTGTGCCCGGCTGCGATGTACGCATTTTTGTGCTTCGGCAGCGGCCCGATGATCGGCACACCGTCGTACGTCATTGGCCGCCAGCCGTACCACATCTCCTCGACTGTATCGCCCTCCGGCTCCTTCAGATATTCCGATGCAGCGCGGCGGATTGCGTTGATGCGATTCTGTCGAAGTCGCGGATCGAACCCCGAAAACTCCATGGTCCCGCCAAGGCGGTATCCGCTCTGAAACGGTGTGGCGATGCAGCGACGCTCCTGGAAAGCGCACGGGTGCACCGGACTGAGTTGCGGACAACTGGTGGTGATGCTGTAGCCCTTGCCCGGTTCAATCGGAATCTGCGTGTGGAACATGCCCGCCAGTTTTGATGACCAGGCACCGGTCGCCACGACAACTGAATCTGCCGTATACGACCCGGAGCTTGTCGACACGCCGGTTATTTTGTCGCCATCTTCGTGAATGGCGGAAACCACAGAATTTTCGGAGACAATGACTCCGCGCTCGAGGTTAACCCGATGCCACTCCCGCATCAGCCGATCCGGTCTCAGATGAGCGTCGAGGTCAAAGTACCAGGCACCGGCGACGTCGTCGCGTACCGCCGGCTCTTTGGCAGCAAGTTCGGCACCGGCCAATGGTACGGCATTCATGTCGAATTCGGCGACAAGGCCAAAGTACTGTGCGCAGTAATCCATGGTCGCGGCTTCGCGACAAATAAAGAGTGCTCCTACTGGCGACCACTCGATAGCTGACGCCAGGTCTTCCGCTTCGATGAACGCATCATACGCGACCCTTGAGCTCCTGAGGATATTAGCCCGCGCGGCCATCGCCGGACGCATCCTGTCGGCATCGCAGCGGGCTGCGAAATGCAGCAGCCAGCTTATTGTGCGCAGGTTCAGCGTCGGCCGGATGAAAAGTGGCGCGTCCGGCTTGAGCATCCACTTCAGACCGGTGGCAATGACACCCGGCTGCGTCAGCGGTGGCGCATGACTGGGGCACACCATGCCGCAGTTGCCGTGGGAGGCGCCGCTGCCGATAGTGTTTTGTTCGACGATGCGTACAGAACATCCAGCCCGGTTCAGGTAATAGGCGGAAGACAGACCGATAACACCGCCGCCAATGATCAGAACGTCCGTATGTTCAGACATGGAAGCGTCGTTTAGTTACAATAGTTGAAGTAGTCAAAAAGTGAAAAGGAGGACTTTCAAACGCGTTACGTTTTCACCCTTTTTCCCTTGCACGGCCGCCGTCTCGAGTGAATGAGGTTAACCGCTAACCCTCGGCCCATTTGAGGCGATCCCACTTGGCCTGGAATCCCGGCTGGTCGAGGACCTCGGGATTAATTATGCCGGACGGCTCCCGACCGAGTGACAAGTCGACCATCGTCTGGCAGCACATTCGCCCCATGGCGGTGAAGAACTCGTCGGTCCAGGCAATCGAGTGCGGTGCCAAGATGATATTGTCAAGTTCGCTGAACCGGGACGGCTCCAGGATGGGTTCGCCGACATAGCAGTCGAGGGCAGCGCCGGCAATGGCGCCGTTCGACAGCACATCGTACAAGGCGTCTTCGTCGACGATGCCGCCGCGTGCCGTGTTCAGCAGATAGGCATCCGATCGCATCAGTGCCAGTTCACGGCTGCCGATCAGGTCACGCGTGCCATCCGTCAGTGGGCAGTGGACCGAGACAAAGTCGGCACGCTTCAACAACTCGTCGAGCTCGACCAACTCGACACCCAATTCGGCAGCAGTTGCCGTATCCATGAACGGGTCGAAAGCGATCGGTTGGTTCATCCCGAAGATACTGAGCAAGCGCACTGTCTCTGCAGCGATGCCGCCAAGTCCGACAGCTCCGAAGGTGCGATCGCGCAGTTCGACACCGTTATATTTGGTACGATCGTTCCAATTCCCCTCGCGCATCAGCCGATCTTTCTGCGGAAAGTTGTGTGTGAGCGCGATCATCCAGCCGATCGTTGCTTCGGCAACCGGCCGATCAGGGGCCCCTTTGGTAATCGTCAGAAGTACATCAGCTGCCGTACACGCAGGGACATCGACGGAGTCGTAACCGACACCGACGCGAGCAACGCATAAGAGGTCCTCAGCCCTATCCAGGGAATCCTTCACGACATGCGCCGTCAGCACCACGACGCCGTTGATGCCGGCGAGTTGATCGGCACTGATCTCCGGGAGATGCGCGTCGAACGGCGCAAAGTCAATATGCGGTTCTTTCTCGAGCAGCCCCAAGCCCAGGTCTTTGAATTTGAGATTACCGTCGGCGTCGTGCATGTCGGCGGTCAATGCCACACGAAAATTCGGTTGGTCACTCATTTATTACCTCATAGGTTGTCCATAGTCGCACGCTGCAACAGTATCATCAAACAACGCTGACGCAATCGCCGAGGCTCTCGGTCGTTTTTTTCACCTGGTTTGATCTGCAACTCGGCTGCCGAGCGTCTGCATGAGATTACAAAAACCTTTGGACGCGGCAGGAAACAAAGGTACAACAGACGGTGAAATCAGGAATCTTGGAGAAATGATCCCGCCTACAGCAGATCTGGCTGATCAGACGGCTTCCGGCCCATGGTCAACCCGAAGCGTTCCGCTGCCTTAGCGGTAGCGATCCGCCCTTGCGGGGTACGCTGCACGAACCCTTCCTGGATCAGGAACGGTTCATAGACCTCTTCGAGGGTACCCACCTCTTCACCTAGTGCGATTGCCAGGTTCTTGATGCCCACCGGTCCGGCATCGAACTTGTGCAACAGCGCCTCGAGGTAGCGGTTGTCCATGTCGTCGAGACCGTCGTGGTCGATCTCGAGCATCTCCAACGCGGCGATCGCCGTGTCAGCGTTGATTTCGTTATTTGCCTTGATTTGGGCGTAGTCCCGAACCCAGCGCAAAAGGTTGTTGGCGATTCGCGGGGTGCCACGGCAGCGGCGGGCAATTTCGAAGGCGCCATCGGGCTCGATCGGAATATTGAGAATTCCCGCCGAACGCTCGAGGATCACCTGTAGTACCTTGGCCGGATAATAATCGAGTCGGACTTTCATGCCGAAGCGCGAGCGCAGCGGCGACGAGATCATACCCTCGCGCGTTGTCGCACCGATCAAAGTAAACGGCTGGAGATCTAGCCGAATGGAACGCGAGCCGGCACCCTGATCAAGCACAATGTCGATATAGAAATCCTCCATGGCGCTGTACATGTATTCTTCGATATTGGTTGACAGCCGATGGATCTCGTCGATAAACAGGACATCGCCTTCTTCCAGGCTCATCAGCAGGCCGGCCAGGTCCCCGGGCTTCTCGATCACTGGGCCACTAGATGTCTTCATCTCGGTGCCGCGCGCGTGGGCAATGATGTGCGCCAGAGTCGTCTTGCCAAGCCCCGGTGGCCCAGCCAGCAGAACGTGCCCCAGAGCATCACCGCGTTCGCGGGCAGCCTGAACGAAGATCTGCAACTTTGCCTTCTGCGACTCCTGGCCGGGGAACTCGTCAAACGACTGCGGCCGCAACCCGGTGTCGAGCTGATCCTCGCGCCGGTTCAATGTCGATGTGATGAATTGTTCTTCCATGCAATGGAACTGCGGCTACTTGTTCAGTCTTACGAGCGCGGCGCGAATGAGATTGTCGGCAGTCTGCTCGCTGTCCGACAGATCCGCCGACACGGCACCTACAGCAGTGCGCGAGGCATCGGATTTGAAGCCGAGCTTCAGCAGCCCGTTGATGGCGTCATCGGCAGCCTGCAGCACTTTACTGTTGCTGCGATCGGCCCGGCCACCAGCGGCAATCTCGGGTGCAATTGCGCCGATTTTGTCCTTGAGCTCCACGACCAGGCGCTCGGCCGTGCGCTTACCGACGCCATTGATACGGATCAACGCTTTGACATCCTCCTGGACGATTGCTTCGCAGAGCACGGGAGCCGGCAGGGAACTCAGCATATTCAAGCCAATCTTCGGACCAATACCGCTGACCGAGGATATCAGCATCACGAAAAGCGCGCGCTCGACTTCCGATGCAAAACCGTAGAGCTGCATGGCATCGTCACGGATATGCATGTACGTACGCAACACCGTCTTGTCACCCTCGCGCGGCAGGCGATCATATGTGCTCATCGGGATGAAAACTTCGAATCCGATGCCCTGGACATCAATCACCACCCGGGTGAGGTCTTTCTCGGCAAGGGTGCCCTGCAAATACGAGATCATGCGGTCATTTTGTTAAGAATAGTGTTTAACTGCATTGATTTACGCCGCTTACGCGTTAACATATGGGCGTGCTTCTGGAGTTCAACCAGTGTCGTCTGTTTTTTCCTAATCCAATACGGAAGAGCTGCAGGCGAAACAACAGGATATCTCGCAAATGCTTGATTTCAAACATGTTGCACGACCACTTGACAATCCGCCAAAAAATCATCGGGTAAACCTGTCGGACTACATCCCGAGCCAGGCAGCCAGTAAAAGGAGAAGATAGCCATGGGCGAAGTTGCCACAATCAGCGTTAGCGGAAAATCTTACGAATTCCCGGTCCTTGTCGGGTCCGAAAACGAGCGGGGAATTGACATCCGCTCCCTGCGCAAAGAGACCGGATACATCACTTTAGATTCCGGTTACATGAACACGGGCGCCTGCGTCAGCGACATCACCTTCATTGACGGTGAGCAGGGCATCCTGCGTTACCACGGTATTCCGATCGAGCAGTTGGGCGAACATTCATCCTTTGTAGAAACCAGCTATCTACTGCAGCACGGCAGACTGCCGACCGCCGATCAGCTTGAGCACTTCTCGAATCAGCTTAATCAATTCTCGCTGGTCCACGAGGATATGCGACAGCTCTTGAACTTTTTCCCGTTGCATGCCCATCCAATGAATATTCTGGGCAGCCTGATCAACGCCCTCTCCAGCTTCTACCCGCACGTCGACGCAAACTCTTTGAACGAAGCGATCGACGTCTGTGCCGCCCGTCTGATCTCCAAAGTACGCACCCTTGCTGCTTACTCCTACCGCAAGGCCAACGGCCTGCCCGTCGTCTATCCGCGCCAGGACCTGAGTTACTCCGAGAACTTCCTCAACATGATGTTCTCGTCACCAGTCAACAACTATGTCGCCGACGAGGAATCCGTGCGACTCATGGACATGCTGCTGATCATGCACGCCGACCATGAACAGAACTGTTCGACTTCCGCCGTCCGTCTGGTTGGCAGCAGCCAGGCGAATCTCTACGCGTCCATTTCCTCCGGCATCTCGGCGTTGTGGGGCCCCCTGCATGGCGGTGCCAATCAGGCAGTGATGAACATGCTCACGAAGATCCACGAAGATGGCGGCGACACCCGGAAGTACATCGACATGGCCAAGGACAAAAGCAACAACTTCCGCCTGTCTGGTTTCGGCCACCGCGTCTACAAGAACCATGACCCGCGCGCCCAGGTCATCAAGAAATACTGCACCAACACGCTCGAGAAGGGCGCGGCAAAAGATCCGCTGCTGGGGATTGCCCTCAAGCTCGAAGAGCAGGTACTGCAGGACGACTACTTCATCGAACGCAAGCTTTTCCCGAATGTCGACTTCTACAGCGGCATCATCTACAAGGCGCTCGGCTTCCCGACCAACATGTTCACCGTACTATTCGCCATCGGTCGCATGCCCGGCTGGATCGCCCAGTGGAAAGAAATGACGAACGCTTCGGATGCCAAGATCGGCCGCCCCCGCCAGATCTATACCGGTTCCCAAACCCAAGACTACGTGCCGATCGACCAGCGTATATGACGATTCGCGAACGCAGTCCGAGGACAGCATTGTGGCGCCTCGAAAAATAACCATCGCGGAACTGCAACGTCTCTATCGTGAGTCCCAGCCGATTGTCGCGCTGTCGCTGTACGACGCCGTGACCGCCGGCTTCGCCGACGAAGCCGGAACCCATATTATTCTCATCGGCGATTCGGTTGGCATGACGATGCTCGGCTATGCCGACACCATTCGCGTCACCCTCGAGCAAAGCCTGCATCATACCGCCGCTGTTGCCCGCGGCACGAAACACGCGATGGTCGTCGGCGACATGCCGTTTCTGACTTACAACGTCGATGTTGCCGAAACGATGCACAACGCCGGGCGTTATATGCAGGAAGCCGGAGCCGAGGCTGTCAAAGTCGAAGGCGGCCGCAATATCGCCCCAACCGTCGCACGCATGGTCGAGGCTGGTGTTCCCGTAATGGGACACATAGGTCTACTGCCGCAGCATGTCAAGGTGCAGGGTCGATATCGTGTCCACGGCCGTGTAGACGAGGAGGCGCAGTCACTGATGGCGGATGCTACGGCACTAGTCGAGGCTGGCGTCTTTTCCATAGTGCTCGAAGGGATGCCCGCCGAGCTGGCCAAACAAATTACCGAGTCTGTACCCGTGCCAACCATTGGTATCGGCGCCGGCGTCCATTGCAGCGGCCAGATCCAAGTCAGTCACGACCTGCTCGGTCTGCTCGAAGCCTACCTGCCGAAACACGCTCGGCGTTACGCCGAGCTCGCCTCGGAAATACGCGACGCCTTCACGGCCTATGCCAAAGACGTCACCAACCACGACTTTCCTGGCTCGGCCGAATCTCCCTGATTTTTCGATCCAGGCATGCTCCGCGCACGGTCCATCAGCCATGCTTATGCACCTGCGGCATGCACCGTGCAGATCGTCCGGCCCACGTTTGACCATTGCTTCAGCATATCCTGTACGACACGCTTATGTACCGCTGAATAGCAACGTACGATAGAATAAACGACAGCCTTTGGTTATATGACCGTCAAGCCCACTAAAGCGGGCTTGGGCCCAGCTGTCGCCTGCCTTCTTTGCTTTGGCCCCTTTATCTTCCTGATCGCCACTATCATTTTCTTGTGGCCCAGCCTTGCGGGTTCGTCTTGCCTGCCTCCGCATCCGCATCCTGCTGCACGGCCGGCAACCAGCATAGATTCTGGAACGCAATCTGCGCTATCCGATCCTCGTATGAATTCCCCCCGATTCCGAAAACCAATTTTCAATGAGAGTAGAAAATGCCACAGGTTCTCATAGTTGAAGATGATAGACTGCTCGTGGAGAGCCTCCGCGACATGGTGAACCGAGCCGGATTCCAAGTCGCACAGGCTGTCGACAGCGGTGAAGCCGCTCTCGAGTTCGTTGAGCATTCCGTCCCGGATGTCGCCATCCTTGACATCGATCTGGCCGGCCAGATCGATGGTGTGGAAACCGCTGAGCGACTTGCCGAATTCAACATCCCCATCGTATACCTGACCGGTAGCACCGACGATCACACGCTCAGCCGCGTAGTCCAGACCGAGGCAAGCGGATTCGTCAGCAAGCCTTTCGATTTTGCGCAACTGCGAATGGCCATTGAAATAGCTTTACAATGCAGCGTGCGGGAACAGTCGGCTGCCATACAGCAGGAAGCTATGTCCCAGATCATCAACGAAGTCAATCATGCCATTATCATGACCGACAAGCACGGCCACATCACGTATCTGAACCGCCACGCCGCAAGGCTTACCGGTTGCCCGGCGCCGGCAGCATTGCACAGGCATATCAACGACGTTTTGCAGGCGGTAGACACCGGGATCCTACCTGTATGCCCAGTCACCGAGGTGCTCGAACAAAGAACACCGCTGGACCTGAATAATCTACGGGTACGCAATGCAAAGACCGGTGATGTCGTCACCCTCACTGCCGGAAGCGCTGCCGTCCCCATTGGCGACCAGCATCACCGGCACGCCGCCGCTCTTATCCTGCGATCCGATGCCAACGAAACCCTGTACATCAGCGAAACCGTGCGCCTCGGCGATTACCTGCGCAACGTCGTGAGCGGATTGCCTCGTGCGTATCGCAAAGAGGGCCAGATCGCCATCACCGTCCATGCCGGTGACATGGAATTGGACATCTCACTGGCCTTTCCCTCCGGCATGATTGTCAATCTACTGGTTGCCGATGCCATCGCCCATGCCATACCAGAACGCAGCGGCGAGATCAAAGTCGAGTTCAACATCCGCAATGACCGCATGGGCGAACTCTCCATTAACGACGATGGCGTCGGCCAGCATCCGACCGAACCGCGAGCCTATTCCGAAGCATTGCCCCTGGTGCAGCAGCTGGTTGAGGAGATTGGTGCGAGCCTTTCGGTTCGACATGATGCCGCGACAATATTCGAAATTGCCTTTCCCGTGTCGTCCCCGATGACCGCGTAGCTAACCGCCGCCGAACACAAAGTTCGGGCTTCATGCCCGAAAGTTCGTGACGACAGCCCTCCATACGTGTATTTTCCGGCATGTCAGACGATATCTCCAACGCCCACGAAGGCTTGCCGCCGTTATTTGTCGAGATCGTGAAGAAGTACATGTACCTCATGTCTCCGGAAGGGTGCGGTGGTTTGCGCATGTTTCACGGCAAAGAACTGGTGCCACTCTGGGAGGCTGTTCGTCAAGGCTACGGCAGTGAAGCCCCACCCTACTGGGGCTGGGCGTGGCCGGGCAGCATTGCCCTGAGTCGATACTTAGTCGATCATCCCGAAACCGTTCGTGGCTGTCAGGTACTGGACCTCGGCGCTGGCAACGCGCTCACGAGCCTGGCCGCAAAACAAGCCGGTGCTGCCCACTGCATTGCCAATGACATCGATCCGCTGGCAATGTATATGGCTGCAGCACATCAGCGCTTGAACGGCCTGGATATCGAACTGCTCGAACATAATTTACTAGCCGACGATCCGGCAGCCATCGAGTGCGACGTTATTTTGGTCGGCGACATGTTCTACGAGCGCCAGCTGGCAGGTACGCTGAAGCCTTGGCTCCAACGCGCCTGCGCCCTTGATCGCATCGTCCTGATTGGCGACCCCGGGCGCAACTACCCACCGGAAGGCCGCATCCAGGAATTGGCAAGCTACACGCTTCAGCTCTCGCTGGAAGTCGAGAACACGCCGACGCGTAATACGCGTGTGCTGAAGATGAACTGAAACCGTGGCGCTTCCAGAAGCATAAAAAGCGCTGTTCAGCGGCATGCCAAAAGTTTCGCCCCTCACGGGTTCCGAATATCGACATGGCGCCCGCTTTCGCCGGCCAAAAGTTTCGGAAATACATCGCAAATCATACGGGAACCGGTCGGCATATCCGGCATACGCTCCGTGCCGCGGGCGTTCCGCAATTGGTTGACGGTCGGATATTTTTCCGCGTCGACAGTCTCGCAAAGGTATTCCTGCATTGCGGTATCGACGATACCCGGGGCCAGCGATGTAATATGCGTGTCGGGATGCTCGGCAGCATAGACGCGGGTCAGCATATCCAGTGCGGCCTTGGATATTGAGTAACCGCCCCACCCTGCCATGGCATGTATTGCTGCGCCCGATGACATGGTCACCACCTGAGTGACCGTTGCAAGGTTCGCAAAAAGCCAGTCAAGGATTGCCTTGTTCGACCATACATTGACCTGCATGATCGAAGTAAGATTCTCGATCGTGTCCACATCGAGGTGCTGCATGGTGCCGAAGACCGCGGCATTCAGCACCACCAAGTCGAGCGCTCCGACATCACCAAGCAATTGGCTGAGGCAGTCGGGAATTTCATCGCGGTGTGCCAGGTCACAGGGCACGTGAGAAAAATCGTCCGACCGAAATTGCTCGGGAAGGCGACGGCTGAGACCGTAAACACGCCAACCATCAGCCAGAAGGCAGTCCGTCAGGCCAGCCCCGATACCGGTGCTGACTCCTGTAATAAAAGCATGTTTAATTTTTACCCCCCCCCCGATCGAACCTGGTTAGGCCTGGTGCAGAGCAGAACCCAGAGAGCTTTTTGCGGATCTGTTGGGACTCACCTTGCAGCAAAACAATCGTCAATTGAATTAGGCCCACGGCTGCCTACACTATACCCTGTTGCAATACGGCTCCAATTTGTCCTGTCAGGCCTTTCATGTTTTCGATCGTTCAATTTTCTGCATATAGACCTGGCCGGCACGTAACAGGTTGCGCAAACACGGGAAGGACGTCGCGATGAGTACAAAAGAGTGTTCCATGATTGATGTCGCTCCAACCGTCTGTGCTGCCTTGCAGTTGCCTGCCCCCAGGCAAGCCAAAGGCGCTTCCATTCCAGAGGTAGTCACTGATCTCGCAGACGTGGACAGAGTAGCGGTTCTGGCCCTTGATGCTCTGGGAATGTTTGCCTGGAATCTCTGGAAAGCCGAGATGCCGTATCTGAGTTCGCTGCGTGCTCGAAACAGCATCACGCTTCGTTCTGTCATGCCTTCCATAACACCGGTGAACTTTGCGACAATGGTGACGGGAACCGATCTGGCCGGGCACGGGATACAGGCCAAACAAGATGACTTCGCTTGCGAAACGATTTTTGATGTCGTGCGAGAAGCCAAGGGCAAAAGCGCTGGGGTGGGGTTGGATGGCTACACCGGGTGTAAACTGTTGGGACGATGTGCCGACATTCTGGGTAACGCCGGCAATCTGTCAGATGATGCGGTGGCAGATAAGGTCATCGAGATTGCCGACAGTGCACGACCGGAATTTCTGATCGCCCAGTTCGGCAAAGTGGATGATGTTTTTCATCAGCATGGTCCATCAAACCCATTGGTCGTCCCCATGTTGAAAGGGACCGATACACGCTTGGTGAGATTGGTTGAGCATCTCAAGCCGCTGGGGTATGGCATTGTGATACTGGCGGATCATGGACAGCACGACGTGACCGAATTCGCTGATGAAGGAATCCTCGGGATCCACGGGACCGACAGTCCCGAAGATTGCCTGGTACCATGCACGTGGCTATGAGACAAATGGTCAGTCAAGTAATGCCGGAGGGAGGCAGTGTGACAGAATCACGATGCGGAATCAGTCTCCGCGCAGATCGATTTCCACTGACTCAGTGCAGTAAATCCAATAACCCACGCCCGGCTGCAATTCGGCGGCCGGCGACACCGCTTCTATAGTGCCGGTCGTGCGACTCAACTCCCATATGACTTGAACCCCGGCCTCCAGCAGGCTTAGGGCAGTCACCACGTGCACCGGCGACAACACCTGCCACCCAGCCACTGTCTGAACGATCCCGTCTGGTTCGACGCCGGACACTTCGACGGCTCGCTCCTCCGCCCCGCCGTAAACGAAATAGCCGGTCTCCGGCACCGCCGGGTCATTTGGCGAGACAAGGATAAAGCGGTCGTCATATGGGTCCCACCGCCAGGTTGGCTCAGCAAGCTCTCCATCTCTGCCGACATCGAACACCTCGCCCATAGTCTTGCCACTGATAACCGGCAGGCCGAGCATCGTCCACTCTGGTGCGACTGTCACGTCCTCATTCACGACAGGCCCCAGGCTGATCTGGAATGTCCGCGGCGAGGCAATTGCTGGGATCTCTGTGGTCGTCAACATATCGATGCCGGCATCGATCGATATCGTGTCGCTCACTTCGTGCAAATAGATAGCGCCGGGAAGCGTAATGCCGGCAAACTCCCAGGACATTGTCGTTTCATCCGCAAGAGGCACGTCAACCACAACCATCCAATGACCCGAGGCTGCCTGCGGATGCATTTCCAACTGGAAATGATCATCGCCCGATGCCAGATAATTGTCAATTGCAGCGCTGCTTACCGGAGACACGACATCGAGCCCATCGTGCCCGACTGCCGCAGCGCCGTTCTGGCCAAAAACAAGGCTACTGTTGGCAACCGATCCCGAGAAATTGAGCGTCAGCATAAAGTTTGGCGGACCGTCGTCATCATTGATGGTGACCGCAGCGGTCGCATGTGCAATATCAGCATTGACTTCTGCTGACAGCTGTACATCGAACGATTCTGGATCTTCCGGCTCAGGGTCGTTGACAATATCAACATTCACCGTCTTGTCACCAGTCTCGGTCGACGCCCAGGTGACAACCGAGTCATACGACTCATAGTCCTCGGCAGCCAGGGCCGTACCCGGAACCGTCGCGAGATTCACCGACACGACCGCTTCGGCACGCCCGGTCAGGGTAATCGTCACCGCAACGGAACCGTCCGATTCCCCGAC
>Ga0114993_10000436_pt1 | contig 48769 bp, 48 predicted proteins | sample ArcticOcean_MG_C_FD_87042 | JGI IMG/M metagenome (GOLD analysis project Ga0114993, IMG submission 87042) | Marine microbial communities from western Arctic Ocean - ArcticOcean_MG_CB2_150 | ecosystem: Environmental > Aquatic > Marine > Oceanic | place: Arctic Ocean: Canada Basin | collected... | reverse complement strand
TAATTTTAATTTTGTCATTATTTAAATATTCTATTTCAGATTTTCGCCACAAGCCGAGTTCATTTGAATAACAATTTAGTAAATCAGTGTTTATTGTATCTTTAAAAAATTCAATAATAACTTTAGGAGGGTTGTTACTACTATTAATAAATTTGTCAGTAGGATTGATTGACTTAAATTTCAAAGGGATAGTCTTAAGAATTAATTTAAATCTTTTTATTTCACCATATTTTTCATTTATAGGAAATCTTGGCAATTCAAGAAAATCTTTAGTGGAATCAATTACCCCAGAATGTTGTCCAAAAGCATACTTAAAATTTAAATTTGCAATAATTTTTTTAAAACTAGTACTATATTCTCCAAAGGGATAAGAGAAAATTGTTGGCCCGTAACCAAGTTTCTTTTTAAAAATTTTTATTGAAGTTTTTAAATCTGACTTTATTTCTTCATCGTTCAAATCTATTAAGTATTCATGTGAATGACTGTGATTTCCTACCGTTACCAACCCACTTTTGGTGAGTTCTCTAATTTGATCCCAAGTCATATAACCATTCTTACCAATTTCTCTAGTACTAACAAAAAGAATAAAAGGAATATTTTTATTTTTTAAAATGGGCCAAGCATTTAAATAAAAAGATTCAAAAGCATCATCAATGGTTAATAAAATATAATTTTTATCTATGTTAGTGTTTATAATTTTATCAAACTTGCTAAATGAAATAATTTCAATACCTAAATTATTTATTTCTTTTAGATGTTCTATAAAAATTTCACTTTTTATATTTGTTGAAGGGTATTTATTTTCTTCAAATCTATGATACATTAAAGTTATAATGCCTACTTTTGTATTTAAATTACTAATTGTTACAGCAAAGGATTTGCTCGGCAATACAAAAAGTACTATTAATAGAAATATTATGAATTTTTTTTCGATAGATTGTAGTACAGACATAGGATCATTATTTGTAAAAATTGAAAGTAAAACATTTAACAAAATTTTGCAAAGCGATAAACATAATAATGATTCATTAATGGCACAAATTTTAGAATTTTTTAGAGAAAATGATATAAAATTTGAAGATCTTTCACAAATATATATAAATCAAGGTCCTGGAAATTTTTCAAGACTTAGAAGTTCACTGGCTACCGCAAAAGGTATTAGTTTATCAAAGAATTTAAAGCTATTTGGATATAACACATTCATATGGTCTTGTGCAAATTTTTTTAATAAAAGTAATTTTATTTATAGCTTTATAAAGTTTAGGAATAAATACTTTATAAAAAAATTTGATAGTAAACTTGGTGGTTCTTTTGCAGTAGAAGAAATTGAAAGAAATGAAATAATTAAAAAATATGATAATAAATTTAAGGTTATCCCTAAAAATTTAGAAGATCAATTTGATGAAAAAATATTGAAACTCAATAATTTGGCTGTTGTAGATTTAAACCATAATGTGTTAGAATTTCTTCGATTAAAGGGACTATTAGATGAAGAATTCATTAAACCATTATATATAAGCTAAAGTTTTTTTTGAAAATGTATATTTTAGTTGTAATATGAAATTAAAAAATGAATAGCAATTTAGAAGATAAATGTATTCAAAAAGGCGTTAGGCTTACCGACCAAAGAAAATTAATAGCTAAGGTTATGTCAGACTCCGAAGATCATCCGGATGTTGATGAATTACATAAAAGAGTTAGTTATTTAGATGCTAAAATCAGTATTGCAACAGTTTATAGAACGGTAAAGTTATTTGAAGAATCTGGAATTGTAGCTAAGCATGATTTCAAAGGTAATAAAGCTAGATATGAACAGACAACTCAAGAACATCATGACCATTTAATAGACATTAATACTGGAGAAATAACAGAGTTTGTCAATGAAGATATTGAAAAATTACAAAAACAGGTGGCGGAAAAACTTGGCTACAAATTAGTTGATCATAGATTAGAATTATATGGTTCAAAAATTAAAAAATAATAAAATTGCCTAAAAAAATATTTATCAAAACTTTTGGTTGTCAAATGAATGAATACGACTCAAATCGTATTTATGACCTAGTATCAAAAATTGGTTATAGTAAAACTGAGGTAAAAGAGGAAGCAGATTGTTTTATTTTAAATACCTGCCATATTCGTAATAAAGCAACAGAAAAAGTTTATCATGAAATAGGTAGAGTTAGAAAAAATTTTAAAAATTTAAAAAAACCATTAGTTATTGTTTCTGGTTGTGTTGCTCAAGCCGAATCTAGGGAAATGCTAAAGCGGGAACCATATATTGATATGGTAATTGGACCTCAGTCTTATCATAAAATTACAGATCTAATTTTAAATTATCAAAGAAAAAAAGAAAAAATTATTGAAACTGAATTTGATGTGATTGGAAAATTTGATAAATTAGAAAAAGTTTCTAATTTGCAAAATAAAACTTCTGCCTATTTAACAATCCAAGAGGGCTGTGATAAATTTTGTCATTTTTGCGTAGTGCCGTACACAAGAGGTCCTGAGTATTCAAGACCTTTTAAACAAATTTTAGATGAAGCCAATAATTTGGTGAATAATGGAGTTAAGGAAATAGTTCTACTCGGCCAAAATGTTAATTCTTACAACTTTGAAGGAAAGTATAAACTTTCTTCATTAATAAAAGAACTAAATAAAATTAAGGAGTTAAGAAGAATAAGATTTACAACTTCACACCCAAAAGATATGTCGGATGATTTAATAAACTGTTATAGAGAATGTGATAAGCTTATGCCAATATTACACTTACCCATTCAAAGTGGATCAAATAAAGTTCTCAAACTAATGAACAGGAAACACGACATAGAACATTACCTAAATATTATCAAAAAACTTAAACATATGAATAAGGATATTAAATTTTCTAGTGATTTTATAATAGGATATCCTGGTGAAACTGAAAAAGATTTTAATGATACAATTAACCTTATTAAAAAAGTAGGTTTTATTAATTCTTATTCTTATATATTCAGTCCGAGACCCGGAACACCTGCTGCGTCTAAAAAATTAAATAACTTACAAGAAAGCAAAAAAAGACTTAAAGCATTACAAGATATTTTAGAAAAATTTCAGCAAGAAGAGAACAAAGAATGCTTAAATAAATATTCTGAAGTTTTAATTGAAAACAAATTAAAAGATCAAGAAAAATATTATGCTAGAACAAAGTATATGATACCAGTTATATTTGAATCAGAAAAATGTAAGCCTGGTGATTTGATAAATGTAAAAATTACATCTGCTAATAAAAAGTATTTATTTGGTACTGCAAAACTTAATAAAGAAAAAGCTGCATAATTTTAATGAAAATACATAAACAAAATAAAAATGATAGGGATATTTCAATAATATATGAAGAAAATGACTCAATAAACATCAATATATTTAATAATAAAATTCTAATGGCTATCGCAGGATCTTTTGATAGTAATTTAAAAGAATTAGAAAAAATTAGTGGTTCACAAATTTACTTTAGAGGTAATTCAATCTCTATAAAAGGTAATAAAAATGCAAACATAAAAGTTAAAGATGCGATTGAATATTTAATTAATCGCTTTAGATCTGATAAAAAAATAGATAGAAATGATATAATTTCATCATTAAATGGAGATATGATTAAAGATACAAAACATCAATCTATTATTCAGCCTTTAGAAGAGGTAATAAAAACTCCTAAAAGATCTGTGATACCTAGATCAAAAAAGCAAAAAGAATATGTTAGATCGCTTAAAACTAGCCCAGTTGTTATATCATTAGGACCAGCGGGAACAGGTAAAACTTATTTAGCTGTCGCCGCCGCTTTATCTATGTTGTTGGAAAAAAAAGTTGAAAGAATAATATTATCAAGACCTGCGGTGGAAGCAGGAGAAAAATTAGGTTTTCTACCAGGCGATATGAAAGATAAAATTGATCCTTACTTAAGACCACTCTACGATTCACTCTATGATTTATTAGATTATGATAAAATTCAAAGAAAAATTCAATCAGGTGAAATAGAAATAGCACCGCTAGCATTTATGAGAGGCAGAACTTTAAAAAACTCATTTGCAATATTGGATGAAGCGCAAAATGCTACCCAAACACAAATTAAAATGTTTTTAACTAGGATTGGAGAAAATTCTAAATTGGTTATTAATGGAGATCCATCACAAATTGACTTACCTAACAAAAATCAATCAGGACTTGCAAAATCACAGACTATATTAAAAGAAATAAAAGAAATATCAATAGTAAATTTTGATCATAAAGATGTAATGAGACATCCTTTGGTTACTAAAATTGTAGAAGCTTATCAAAAGAATTCAGATGATAAGAGTTAATGTTGAGATAAATAATAAATTTTGGCTCTCTAAAATTGATAACCCAAAAAAATATTTGTCAAAAAAGCTAAGAAAAATCAAAAAATTTATTAAGCCTATTAATAGAAAAAATTTAATTTTTACTATTTTACTAACTAATTCTTTGAATATAAAAAAACTTAATAAAAAATTTAGAAATAAAAATAAACCTACTGACGTGCTGTCTTTTCCTTCTTTTGATAAAAAAAAAATAAAACATATTAAACAAAAAAACTTTTACTTAGGTGATATAGCCATATCTTATGAAATTATTAATCTACGATCTAAGAAAAAAAGTTTTACTTTGGAATTTGATAAAGCTTGGATTCATGGATTTTTACACTTATTAGGTTATGATCATATTAAAAATAAAGATTATTTTAAAATGCATAGAGTTGAAAAAAAAATTTTAAATTCAATTAGTTAATATTAGGAATATAAATCTGGGTACTTTATTAAATAATAAGTTTTTTGTAATTTTTTTTGGACCTTTTATACTGGGTGCAATTACGATACTTGGTTTTGCGCCATATAACTTAACATTCATAAATTTTTTTACTTTTTCGACTTTACTATTTTTAATTTCACTGGTGGGTAGAAGGACTCAATCTAAATATAGAAAAAAAAAATCTAATCGTTATTTTTTTTACCTAGGATGTTCTTTTGGTTTTGGTTTTTTTTTATTAGGAAATTATTGGATTTCTATCTCTTTGACTCATGACGAAATGTTTAAGGCTTTGATTCCTTTCGCTCTTATATTAATTCCTTTATTCTTATCTTTGTTTTTTGGATTATCAATTTTTTTAGCAGGACCTTTTGTTAATAAAAGCATCTCGTATATCTTATTTTTTTCATTACTTTTTTCTGTATTTGAATTTTTAAGAGGAAACTTATTAACCGGTTTTCCGTGGAACCTAATTTCATATACATGGTCATGGTCTGCAGAATCTATACAAGTATTATCTCTTATTGGCGCATACTCATTAAGTTTAATTTCAATTACTTTATTTTGCGCTCCTTTTCTTTTTTTTCAAAAAAAAATATTAAAAAAAAATATTTATTTTGCTATATTTTTATTAGTAATCCTTTCATTCAATTATACTTATGGGATATTTAAACTAAATAAAAATATTTATAACTTTGATGAAAAATTTAATGTTAAAATAATCTCACCTAATTTTTCACTTAAAGATTACTATAAGAATAGTGAAGAGTATCAAATTAAACGATTAATAAAAATTAGTAACCCTGATAAAAGTAAAAAAACATTATTCATTTGGCCAGAAGGTATATTTTACGACTCATATTTAGAGGATATAAAAAAGTACCAAAAATTATTTGAAGATAATTTTTCTGAAAATCACTTAATTATCTTTGGAATAAATCATTTTACTAATATAAATAATTTAGATAATCAAAAATACTTTAATAGCTTAGTAGTATTAAACAATAAATTAGAAATTTTATCTTTATATAATAAAATTAATCTTGTTCCTTTTGGTGAATTTTTACCTTTAGAAAATTTTCTATCTAACTTAGGATTGAAAAAAATAACATATGGATATAGCTCTTTTTCTTCAGGAAATATTAGAAATATAATTAATTTAGGAGACAAATTTAATAAAAAATTAATTTTACCGTTAATTTGTTATGAAATTATTTATTCAGGTGAAGTAAAAAAAAAGTATCAGTTTCCTGACTTATTAGTTAATATTTCTGAAGATGCTTGGTTTGGTGAATCCATTGGGCCACATCAACACTTCACTAAAGCTATTTACAGATCAATAGAAGAGGGACTTTTTATTGCTAGGTCAGCCAATAAAGGAATTTCTGCGTTTATCAATCCAAACGGGAAAATTATTAAATCGCTTAATACGGGAGAGTCTGGCAATATTGAGTTAAATTTTCCTAGTTTTTATGAACAAACTTTATTTTCAAATTATGGAAATAAAATATTTTATTTAATAATTTTTTTGTATATGTTTTTAATTTTAATTTTTAGAAAATTTAAAATTTAATGAGTAAAAAATCTTATTTATTTACAAGCGAGTCAGTATCTGAAGGGCACCCAGATAAAGTTAGTGATAGAATATCAGATATGGTTGTTGACACATATTTGAGCGCAGAACCTCTTCAATCAAGAGTGGGATGTGAAACTTTAACAACCACTAATAAAGTAGTTTTAGCAGGAGAAGTAAGAGGACCTGAAATTAAAAAAGATGATTTAATTCAAAAAGTTAGAGATTGTATTAAAGATATTGGATATGACCAAGATGGTTTTACTTGGAAAGATGCAACAAAGATAGAAAGTCATCTTCATTCTCAATCAACTGATATAGCAATGGGAGTAGACGCATCTGGAAATAAAGATGAAGGTGCTGGCGATCAAGGGATAATGTTCGGTTATGCTTGTAATGAAACTGATGTTTTAATGCCGGCCCCAATTCACTATTCGCATAAAATTTTAAGACTTATGGCTGAAGATAGAAAATCTGGAAAACTTAAAAACATTGAACCAGATAATAAAAGTCAAATTACAATTGAATATAAAGATGGTATGCCTGCGGCTGTTAAATCAGTAGTAATTTCTACGCAACACTCACCTGATGTTAAACAATCTCAAGTTAGAGAATTAGTAAAACCTTATATAGAAAAATCTATTCCAAAAAATCTTTTGACAAGTTTAGATGAAAAAGAAATTTATGTTAACCCAACTGGAAATTTCGTTATTGGTGGTCCTGATGGCGATGCTGGATTAACAGGAAGAAAAATAATTGTAGATACGTATGGAGGTGCAGCACCTCATGGTGGTGGAGCTTTTTCTGGTAAAGACCCTTCCAAAGTTGATAGATCAGCAGCATACGCATCAAGATACGTAGCAAAAAATATAGTAGCTTCAAAAATTGCAGATAAATGTTTAATCCAACTAGCTTACGCAATTGGAGTTTCAAAACCTTTATCTATCTATGTTGATCTTTTTGATGATGATGAAGAAAAAAATAGACATGTTGAAAAATTAATTAAAGATAATTTTGATCTAAGCCCAAGAGGAATTAGAGAGATGTTAGGTCTAAATAAACCAATTTATCAAAAAACAGCAGCATATGGACATTTTGGAAGAGAACCAGAGTCTGATGGCTCATTTTCTTGGGAAAAAACAGACAAAGTAGCAGTTTTTAAAAAGTAGACCTTGAAAAAGACATAAATATAAATTAAATAAAGATTAAGTTATCTGGATAATACAAATGGGCTTTTGCCCATTTTTTTTTAGAGGACATTAATTATATATGCTTAATCAAAGATCTGATAAAATGGAACTTTTAAGAATAGCTGAGTCAGTAGCTTTAGAAAAATCTATTGATAAAGAAATTATTTTAACAACTATGGAATCTGCAATACAGAAAGCAGCCAAAACAAGATTTGGTTCTGAGAATGATATACGAGTATTAATTGATAGAGATAGTGGAGATATAAGTCTTCATAAAGCTTTAACGATTGTTGAAAATCCAATTAACTTAGATATAGAAATTTCTTTAGAAAATGCAATTAAGGTAGAAAAAAAAGAAGAATTAAAAATTGGTGATGAAATATTTGAAAAATTACCCCCAGTAGATTTTGGAAGAATTGCTGCACAAACAGCAAGGCAAGTAATAACTCAAAGTGTTAGGGTCGCAGAAAGAGAAAGACAATACAATGATTTTATCGATAAGAAGGGGGACATTTTAAGTGGAATTGTAAAAAGGTTAGAATATGGAAATGTCATTATGGACTTAAATAGAGCTGAAGCTATAATTAGAAAAGAAGAGCTTATACCTCGAGAACTACTCAAAACAGGAGATAGAATTAAAGCTTATTGCTATGATGTAATAAGAGAAAATAAAGGACAACAAATCTTTTTATCTAGAGCGAACCCAAAATTTATGGAAAAATTATTTTTTCAAGAAGTACCTGAAATTTATGATGGAATTATAGAAATTAAATCATCTGCAAGAGATCCGGGAAGTAGAGCAAAAATTTGTGTTAATTCTAAAGACTCCTCTATAGATCCAGTTGGAGCGTGCGTTGGAATGAGAGGTAGTAGAGTTCAGGCAGTTGTTAATGAACTTCATGGAGAAAAAATAGATATAGTTCATTGGTCAGAAGATCCGGCTTCTTTAGTTGTCAGCGCATTATCGCCAGCAGAAATTCAAAAAGTAATTATTGATGATCAAAATAAAAGAATAGAAGTTATTTTAACTGAAGAAAATTTAAGTAAAGCAATAGGCAGAAGGGGTCAAAACGTCAGACTAGCTTCAAAATTAATAAATTTTGAAATAGATATATTAACTGAAAAAGAAGAAACTGAGAAAAGACAATCAGAATTTAAAGATAAAACAGAAGTTTTTACAAAAAATCTTGAAGTAGACGAAACTCTGGGACAACTTTTGGTAGCAGAAGGGTTTTCTTCAGTTAACGATATTAAAGAATCTACACTTGAAGAAATAACAAAAATAGAGGCTATAGATGAAGCGACAGCAAAAGAATTAAAAGAAAGGGCAGAGGAATATTTGGTAAAGGAAAAAGAAGATATTGGAAAAAAATTAAAGGAGCTGGGGGTAGAAGAAGATTTAATAAATCTAAAGGGAATTACTCCAGGAATGTTACTTACTTTGGGCGAAAAGAAAATAAAGACTTTAAAAGATTTTGCAGATCTATCTACTGATGAGCTATTAGGATGTTATGATGAAAAAAATGGAAAAAGATATAAGGTACAAGGCTATCTTGAAGAATTTGCTCTAATGAAAAATGAAGCTGAGGATTTAATTGTGAATGCAAGAAATATTATTTTTAAATAAAGGTTATGTTTTTTTATGGTAGAAAAAAAAAGAAAAAAAAAGAAACTTACTTTAAGTGTTTCTTCAAAAGCTTTACAAAGTGTATCTAATTATACACAAAGTAGAGGTAAAACTTCAGTTGTTATAGAAAAAAAACAACCTAGAAGATGGGGAGAAAAAAAATTTCAACAACGAGAAAATAAACCAAAATTATCTACAGATAATTTAGCACGAAAAACACCACCCAATAGGAATACCGACATTAGAAGATTGGCAGAAGAAAGAGCTACAAAAAGGTTTAAAGTTTCAAAAGTTGATACTTCGCACCAAAAAAAAGCGCCTTCAGTCAAAGAAAAGGGTCTTTTTTCAAAAAGCAAAACAAGACTTACGTTATCAAAAGCTCTAGATGAAGAGGCATTAGATGGCAGAAATAGAAGTTTGGCATCATTAAAAAGAGCAAGACTTAAAGAAAAGAAAAGCCAAGAAAATGAAAATAAAAAAGGTGAGACAAAAAAAATTATACATGAGGTAAATATCCCAAACCAAATTACAATTCAAGACCTTTCAAACAGAATGGCTATCCAAGCTAGCTTGGTTATAAAGCACTTGTTAGGAATGGGGGTAGTTGCAACTATTAACCATACAATAGACGCTGATACAGCGGAGTATCTAGTAAAAGAATTTGGCAACACAGCAATAAGAGAAAAAAAACCTGATTTAAATATTAAAAAAATAATTAAAGAAGATAGTAAAAATTTAAAGCAAAGAGCTCCAATAGTAACTGTTATGGGCCATGTAGATCATGGTAAAACATCACTGCTTGATGCTCTGAGAAAAACAGATGTAGTGTCACAAGAACATGGGGGTATAACTCAACATATAGGAGCTTATAAAATAAAAACGGAAGAAGGAAAAAATATTACATTTATAGATACACCTGGACATGCTGCCTTTACAGAAATGAGAGCGCGAGGATCAAAAGTTACAGATATAGTTGTGCTAGTTGTTGCTGCTGATGATGGAGTAAAACCTCAAACTATTGAAGCTATTAAACATTCAAAAGCAGCAAAGGTTCCAATTATTGTTGCAATAAACAAATGTGATTTACCCGGAGCGGATCCACAAAAAGTTAAAAATGAACTTTTACAATACGAACTTATTGCTGAAGAATTAAGCGGGGATACATTATTTGCTGAGGTCTCAGCAACCACAAAAAAAAATTTAGATAAACTCAAAGAAAATATTTTACTTCAAACTGACCTTCTAGACTTAAAGGCAGATTACAACATAAATGCCAATGGAGTGATTTTAGAATCGAGGGTTGATAAAGGCAAAGGTCCAGTATCAACGGTGTTAGTAACAAACGGATGTTTAAAAAAAGGTGATTACTTTGTTAGTGGTAATACTTGGGGGAAACTAAGAGCAATGATTAATGACCAAGGAAAAAATATTGATTTAGCAATTCCATCAACACCAGTTGAAATATTAGGAATGAATAATTCTGCTTTAGCAGGCGACGATTTTATAGTTGTAGACTCAGAAGAAAAGGCTAAAGAAATTAATGAGTATAGAGTTGAACACTCTAAATCAAAGCAAACTCCATTAATTTCAGCAAATAAAGAATCTCCTTTTGGAAATGATATAGATGTTAAAGAATTGCCAATAATTATTAAATCAGACGTGCACGGTTCTAGTGAAGCTATTAAAAATGCAATTAATAAAATTGAACATGCTGAAGTTTCACCTAAGATAATTTTATCAGGAATTGGCATAATAACAGAAACAGATGTGACTCTTGCAAAGGCATCTGACGCAACTCTTATTGGCTTTAATGTTAGACCAAATAAAGAGGCTAAAAAATTAGCAGAGATTCATAAAATAAATTTAAAGTTTTTTAATATAATTTATGAAGTTTTAGATTATGTAAATGAATCATTGTCTGGTTTATTAAAACCAGATATAAAAGAAGAAACCGTAGGTTCTGCTGAAGTAAAAGAAGTTTTTAAAGTTTCAAAAATAGGAAAAGTTGCAGGATCAAAAGTACTAGATGGCGAAATCACAACTAATTTAAAAGCAAGGTTGGTAAGAGATGGAAATGTACTATATACAGGCTCTATAGGAAGTATTTTTAGAGAAAAAAATGCAGCAAAACAAGTAGCCGCTGGACTTGAATGTGGTATAACGCTTAAAGATTTCGCAGATTTTAAAGAAAAAGATGTAATCGAGGTATATAAAGTTATAAAAACAGAAAGAAAAATTTAATGAATAGGACATCAAACACCACTCCTTTTTCTCAAAGACAATTAAGAGTAGGTGAATTAATCAAGCAATCATTGGGGCAAATTTTTTTGAGAAATGAAGCAAAAGTTCCAAGTTTAGAAACACAAAATATTACTGTAACTGAAGTAAGAATGAGCCCAGATTTAAAAAATGCGAGAGCATATGTAATTCCACTTGGTGGAAAAGATGCAGAAAAAATTGTTAGTATTCTAAAGGAATTTTCACACCTTATAAGGAAAGTTTTGTCAAAGAAAGTAGATATGAAGTTTTTACCAAGAGTTTCTTTCGTTAGTGACAAATCTTTTGATTATGCTGAAAAAATCGAAAAATTAATAAAGGAAAATAAATAAATATGGAAAAGAAAGTTTCAAAAAATACTAATAAAGATTCAGGATCATCAGAAGCACAAATCACTTTTCTAAGTGAAAAGATAAATCATTTGACTGGTCATTTCAAAGAACATAAAAATGATAAGCATTCTACGTTAGGACTTTTAAAAGCTGTAAATCAAAGAAAACGTTTATTAAGCTATCTTAAGAGAAAAAATCCAGAATCTTATACAGCAATATTAACAAAATTAAATTTAAGAAAATAAATGTTTAAACAATTTAAAGAAGAGATTGATCTCGGTGGCAAAAAACTAACCTTAGAAACGGGAAAAATAGCTAGACAGGCTGATGGAACTATAATTGCTACCCTCGGTGAAACAGTTGTTATTTCAACAGTGGTAGGCAGAAAAAAAGTTAATCCAGATACAGATTATTTTCCATTGCAAGTTAACTATCAAGAAAAATATTATGCAGCTGGAAAAATACCAGGTGGTTATTTTAAAAGAGAAGCAAGACCAACCGAAGCAGAAACTTTAATATCTAGATTAATTGACAGACCTATAAGACCTTTATTTCCAGAAAGTTTTAGAAATGAAGTCCAAATTTTACCAACAGTACTTTCTTATGATAATGAGAACGAAGCTGACATATTATCAATAATTGCATCTTCAGCTGCTTTAGCAATTTCAGGATTACCATTTCAAGGGCCAATAGCAGCCTCAAGAGTTGGATATATAAATGATGAATATGTTTTAAATCCTTCAAAAGAGCAATTAATAGAATCCAAATTAGACTTAGTAGTTGCGGGAACAAAGGATGCCGTATTAATGGTCGAATCAGAAACTTCTGGGATGACAGAAAAACAGATGCTCGATGCAGTTAAATTTGGACATGAAAAATTTGTACCAGTTATTAAAGCAATAGAGTCACTTGCTAAAAAATGTTCAAAAGAAGCATGGGTAGTAGAAGAAAAAGATTATACAGATTTAAAAGCAAAGATTTCTAAAGAATTAACAAAAGATTTAGAAAAAGCATTTTCTGAAAAAGATAAGCAAAAAAGATCTGAAATGATTAATCTTGCAACAGAAAAATGTAAATCTTTATTTGAAAGTGATGAAGCTTATTCTGATTTAGAAGTTTCGCTGCAACTAAAACATTTAGAAAAAGATATAGTTAGAGGCAGAATACTTAAAACTAAAAAAAGAATTGATGGCAGAGGTTTGTCTGATGTTAGAGATATTAAATGTGAAGTAGGAGTTTTACCTAGAACTCATGGTTCAGCTTTATTTACTAGGGGTGAGACTCAAGCTTTAGTAACAACCACATTAGGAATGTCAGATGATGAACAAAGAATTGAAAGTTTAGAAGGTCAAAAAAGAGTTAGATTCATGTTACACTACAATTTTCCACCATTTTCTGTTGGAGAAACAGGCAGAATAGGAACAGGAAGAAGGGAAGTTGGGCATGGAAAGTTAGCTTGGAGAGCAATAAACTCTTCGTTACCTGAGAAAGAAAAATTTCCTTACACTATAAGAGTGGTTTCAGAAATTACAGAATCAAATGGCTCATCATCTATGGCAACAGTTTGTGGAGCATCTTTGGCACTTATGGATGCTGCTGTCCCAATTAGTGAACCAGTGGCGGGAATTGCAATGGGTTTAATAAAGGAAAAAGATGAATTTTCAGTATTATCAGATATTTTGGGAGATGAAGATCACCTAGGAGATATGGATTTTAAAGTTGCAGGTACAAAAGATGGAATAACTTCACTGCAAATGGATATTAAGATTACTGGAATAACTTTTGAAATTATGGAGCAAGCGCTAAACCAAGCGAAAGAAGGTAGAGCACATATATTGGGAGAGATGAACAAAACTATTAAATCATCAAGGAAAGAAGTATCTAAACATACTCCAAAAATTGAAACTGTTATGGTTGATAAAAAAGATATAGCAGCTGTTATAGGAAAAGGCGGAGCCACAATAAGAGAAATTGTTGAATTATCTGGAGCGAAAGTAGATGTGAAGGATACAGGCGAGGTAACTATTGCTGCGCCCGATGAAGAATCAAGAAATAAAGCCATGGAAATGGTAAAAAGTATTGTAGCTAAACCTGAAATGGGAAAAATCTATAAAGGTAAAGTAGTTAAAATAATGGAATTTGGTGCTTTCGTTAATTTTTTAGGAAAACAAGATGGTCTAGTTCACATCTCCCAATTAGCTGCAAAAAGAGTGGAAAAAGTTGGTGATGTAGTAAAAGAAGGTGATGAAGTTTCAGTTAAAGTAATTGGTTTTGACAGAGGAAAAGTAAAACTTTCTATTAAAGAAGCTAGTTAATGAAAATTAGCATCAAGACACTTGTTCACATACTAATTAGTATAGTAGTTGCACGTGGTTACATGAATTTTGTAAGACCAGTTGGTTTGATTCAGTCTTTGGATTATTTTTAGTAGTATTAGTATTTTTTTTACTAAAAAAGTTTAAGGGTATTACTTTAAAATATTTTTTAGGTAATATTTTTTGGGTTTGGCATTCCAACTTTATTATATCCAGCATCCACATAATGAATTTCACCAGTTACGGCAGCAGCTAGATCACTTAATAAATATAAAGCAGAGCCACCAACATCATTTATATCTACATTTCTTTTCAACAAAGAATGATCTTCATTCCATTTATATAAAAATTTAGCATCACCAATAGCAGATGCTGCCAAAGTTTTAATTGGGCCTGCGCTTATTGCGTTAACTCTTATATTTTTTTCACCCAAGTCTCTAGCTAAATATTTAACACTTGTTTCTAACGCAGACTTACAAACACCCATTACATTATAATTTGGAATAACTTTTGTAGACTCGTAGGTTAAAGTTAGAAAGCTTCCACCATTATTCATTATTTTTGAAGCCTCTTTTGCAACCTCTGTAAAAGAGAAACATGAGATAAGCATACTTTTTAAAAAATTATCTCGTGTAGTATTTAAATACTCACCAGATAATTCTGATTTATCCGAATAAGCTATAGCATGTACAACAAAATCTATCTTACTCCACTTTGCCTTAATATCTTCAAATAGTTTGTTTACTTCTTCTTTGTTTTCAACATTACAACTAAGAGTAAAGTCAGAATTTAAAGACTTGGCAAGTGGAATAACTCTTTTTTTTAAAGCATCACCTAAATAGGTAAATGCTAAGTCTGCCCCATGCTCGGCTAATTTTTTAGAAATTCCCCAAGCAATAGATCTCTCGTTAGCTACTCCCATTATCAGTCCTTTTTTACCTTTTAATAAAGACATATTTTTTAGCTTAATTTTTCAAATACCAACGTTGCATTAGTTCCACCAAAACCAAAGCTGTTAGACATTACGCAATTTAGTTCTTTATCTTTTTCAACTTTTGTTACAATTGGAAAATTTTTAGCTTTTTCATCTATATTTTCAATATGCGCAGAAGCAGATATAAATTTATTTTTCATCATTAATAGGCAATAAATAGCTTCTTGCACAGATGTTGCTCCCAAAGAATGTCCTGTTAATGATTTTGTTGAACTAATTTTTGGAATATTGTCTTTAAATACACTTTGTATAGCTTCTAATTCTTTTACATCACCCACAGGTGTAGATGTGCCATGACTGTTAATATAATCAACTTTATTTTTAGATGTCTTTAAAGCCATATTCATACATCTTGCAGCTCCTTCTCCTGACGGAGCAACCATATCATATCCGTCTGATGTAGCTCCATATCCTGTTAATTCTGCGTAGATCTTAGCACCTCTAGCTTTTGCATGCTCATACTCTTCGAGAACTAGAACACCGGCACCCCCAGCAATTATAAACCCATCTCTATCTTTGTCATAAGGTCTCGATGCCTTTTCTGGTGTATCGTTATATTTTGAAGATAGCGCTGTCATTGCATCAAACATACTTGACATACCCCAGTTTAATTCTTCTCCTCCTCCAGCAAACACTATGTCTTGTTTTCCAAATTGAATTAATTCCATTCCATTTCCTATACAGTGACCACTTGTTGCGCAAGCCGAGCTAATTGAATAATTAACCCCTTTAATTTTAAATGGAACTGCTAAGGTTGCAGAATTTGTGCTAGACATCGTTCTAGGAACAATACAAGGACCCATTTTTTTTGGTCCCGATTCTCTTGTAGCGTCTACAGCTAAAACAACATTTTTAATTGAAGGACCACCTGATCCCATTATGATCCCCGTCATTTCATTACTAATATCCTTTTCTTCTAATCCTGAATCTTTTATTGATTCTTGCATCGCAATATAATTATAAGCAGACCCGTCACCCATAAATCTTATTTTTTTTCTATCAATGTGTTCAGATATATTTAAATTTTTAATGGCTCCCACTACCTGACTTCGAAAGTTATATTTTTTATGATCTGCAGAAAAAACAATTCCTGATCTTGTGTTCAATAAAGAATCTAAAACTTCAACCTGGTTATTACCAATACAAGAAACTATTCCCAATCCAGTTATTACCACTTTTCTCATGATTTAAATAATCCTACCTTTAAACTTTCAGCATTATATATTGCCTTGCCGTCTGCATATAAAATTCCATCAGCCAACCCTACAACAGCCCCTTCCTTTTTTAAAATCCTTTTTATACTAACTTCATATTTAGCGATTTTGGCAGTTGTAAGAATTTCTCCAGTGAATTTAACAGCATTTACACCAAGAGCTCTACCTTTTCCTGGTTCTCCCTTCCATCCTAAATAAAACCCCACTAATTGCCACATAGCATCTAACCCAAGACAACCAGGCATAACAGGATCTCCTTTAAAATGGCAATCAAAAAACCACATTTTTTTTTCTATATCAAATTCGGCTTCGATTAATCCTTTTTTATATTTACCATTATTTTCATCAACATTTGTAATTCTGTGAAACATTAACATTGGAGGAGATGGTAATTTTGCATTACCAGGCCCAAATAAGTTACCATTTGCACAGTCAATTAATTCTTCATATTTAAAGCTATTTTTTTTTAACATATAGATAAACTAATACTTGATTTAATAGGTTTATTACATATATTTAGTTTAGAATAATTATAAGTTACAAAAACTAAATTTTTTATATGATAAGCGACCTTAAACCCTTTGTTAATCGATTAAGATCATCTGGTCTAAGACCAACCAAGCAAAGACTTGCGATATGCAAGGTTCTTTTTGATAGAAAAGATACATTTCATTTCACAATAGATAATCTAAAAAAAAGAATAGAAAAAAATATTAAAAGTAAGGTTTCTTTAGCTACTGTTTACAATACTGTGCATGCTTTTAAAAATAATGGTTATTTAAAAGAAATTTCTTTGCAAGGTAACAAAACATTTTTCGACACCAACTCATCAAATCATCATCATTTTTATGATCAAGATACTGGTGATCTAATAGATATTAAAAATGAAGATATATTTATTAGTAAACTTCCAACCGCGCCAAAAGGAAAAAAAATTAATGAAGTTGAAGTAACTGTCAGCGTTGCGAATAATAATCACATTCAAAAAAAATAATTAAATTTAATATACTAAATCTTTTTTAAAATGATTCTAAAGTATTGACTTACACTTTAGAATGATTATAAATTAAATTAATTAAATATTAATTAACTTAGAGGAGAATAAGCATGGCATTAAAAGGAAGTAAAACTGAAAATAATTTAAAAGAAGCTTTTGCTGGCGAAAGTCAAGCAAACAGAAGATATCTTTATTTTGCACAAAAAGCAGACGTAGAAGGTTATAATGATGTTGCTGCAGTTTTTAGATCTACAGCAGAGGGTGAAACTGGACACGCACACGGTCATCTAGAATTTTTAGAAGAAGTTGGTGATCCAGCAACAGGGAAGCCAATTGGAGAAACTAAAGATAATTTAGCATCTGCAGTAGCAGGAGAAACACATGAATATACCGATATGTACCCTGGTATGGCAAAAACAGCTAGAGAAGAAGGTTTTGAAGAAATTGCAGATTGGTTTGAAACTTTAGCTAAAGCTGAAAAATCACATGCTGGTAAATTTCAAAAAACATTAGAATCTATCTAATTCTTATTTTGGTGGGGAAAACCCCCACCAAAAATTTTAAATAAAATGAACAAAGAGGGCGGCACACAAGCACCAATAAGACATTCTATCGATTTTAATCATTCTGATTTTCTTGATGAAAAAAAATTAGATGAAGAAATGAGAAGAGTTTTTGATATTTGTCATGGCTGCAGAAGATGTTTTAATCTTTGTGATAGTTTTCCAAAACTTTTTGATATGATTGATGAATCAAAAGATGAAGATGTGGCGAGTCTATCAAGCAATCAATTTGAGCCGGTTGTAGATTCTTGCACACTGTGTGACATGTGTTTTATGACAAAATGTCCTTATGTTCCGCCACATGAATTTAATATAGATTTCCCCCACTTAATGCTTAGATACCGAGCATTTCAAAAAAAACAAAATAAATTACCATCAGTTCCAAAACAGTTAGCTCAAATAGATAGGAATGCAAAAATTGGTGTCAAATTTTCTTGGGTTATTAATTGGATTACAAGTATTAAAAGCCAACTTTTAAGAAAAATATTAGAGCTGATAACTGGAATAGATAAAAAAGTAAAACTTCCATTATATAACTCCGAGACTTTTACAAATTATTTTAAAAAAAATAATAACTCTTTAAATAAAAATTTTCTAAAAAAAAATAGAAAAGTAGTTATTTACACAACATGTTTTGTAAATTTTAATAAAAAGGAAACTGGGATAGCCGCACTTAAGGTTTTAAAAAAAAATGGTGTAGAAGTCCAAGAAGCTTATGCTGGTTGTTGCGGTATGCCATTTTTAGAACAGGCAGACTTACCAAAAGTAGTTGAGCAAGCAAAAAAGGTATCAAAAGACCTACTAAAATGGGTAGATAAAGGCTATCAAGTAATTACACTTACAGCCAGCTGTGGACTTATGTTAAAATTTGAATGGCCATTATTATTGTCTTCTAACAAAGATATAAAAAGATTATCAAAAAATGTAAGTGATATAGATGAATATATAGTCGATATTTCAGACAAAGAAGGTTTGGCAGCAGGCCTTACAGAGATTGATGGTGGCGTAACAGTTCATCACGCTTGTCACGCAAGAGCACAGAATATGGGAATTAAAGCTAGAGATATGCTTAAATTAATTCCAAATATAAAAATTGATGTTGTTGAAAGATGCGCTGGTCATGGAGGTACTTTTGGAGTTATGAAGAAAACTCATGCGCTTGCAGCAAAGGTAGGTAAACCAACAGTTAGACAAATAAAAAATAAAAACAATAAATATATGGCGTCAGATTGTCCGTTAGCTGGAAAACACCTAAAACAATTAGAGCAAGATACCAAAATATCAAATGATGAGGCATTGCACCCAATTGAATTATTAGCAAAAGCATATAAATTATAATTATGACAAGAGAAAATAGAGTAGTTGAAAAGAGTGATTTAATTGCTGCAAATATTTATGCAAAAAATAGAAAAAAAATAAGAAAAGAATTAGTAGAGTTAAAAAAACATAGAAGAATAGCACTAGGACCGTACGCAACATTTTATTTTGAAAATTTTGAAACTATGCTGGGGCAAATTCAAGAAATGCTACATATAGAAAAAGGTGGTGAAGATCAGTTAAAAGATGAATTAAATGCTTACAACCCATTAATACCCAAAGGTACGGAGCTAATTTCAACTTTGATGTTTGAAATAGATAACCCAGAATCAAGAGCTGAATTTTTAGGAAAAGTTGGAGGAATAGAAGAAAAAATTTATATACAAATCGGTGAAGAAAAAATAAATGCAATTCCAGAAAAAGATCTGGATAGAACCTCAGCAGAAGGTAAAGCATCTTCAGTGCAGTTTTTGCATTTTAGATTTTCTGATGAGCAAATAAAAAAATTTAAAGATTTTAAAATATTAGCAGTTATAGGTATTGAGCATGACTTATATAATCATATGACAAAAATTTCAGAACATACCAGAGCGGAGCTAATAAACGATTTTAGTTAGTTTTACCCCATAAAGAACTTCTTAAGATCCACCCACTATATTTACCAGAAGTAATTTTACACCATATAATTTTACATTTTTTTATTAATACTAATCTTCCTATTTCAAGTTTTGCTATAGGTTTGGAATAAATAGTAGGGCTCTGATATAAAATAGAATTATTTTTTGTATTTAAAGCAGATCTTTTTTTTGATAATTGTGAAATATGAATCCATCCAGAGTTATTATAAAAATCTTTAGCTTGTCTCCATGTTTCAGATTTATCTAAGATAAGAATAGGTAAATATTTTTTTTTATATGTTAGTCTTGTAGGATGTTGAAAGGAAGGTCCTGATCTTAGATTAACTTCATTATTTTTTAAAGATAAAAAAAAACCCTCTTCATTACTAATAGATTCAGCAGAAAAAAAAAATATTAATAAGATTATTGTATAGCTAATTTTTTTAAACATTACATTTACAGCTAATTCTTTTTTTAAGTTTTACTTTTCTAAAAGTGAGTTTTAAAGAATCTATTATTAATATATATCCACATAAAGATTCTCCTATTTTAAGAATTTCTTTTACTACTTCATTTGCTTGAATACTTCCAACCATACCAGCTATTGGACCAAGAATACCTTCGTATTCACAATTATCAATGTCAGGGTTTGATGGCATTTTAGGAATAAAGCATCTAAGGCAAGGAGTTTTTTTTTTTAAAAAATTAAAAGTATAGATTTGACCATCAAATTTACTTACAGCACCAGATACTAAAAGTTTCTTATTTTTTAAACAGTAATCATTAATTAAAAAGCGTGTACGAAAGTTATCACTACCATCAACTATTATATTAAAGTTTTTTGCAACTCTATTTATATTTTTTAGTGTTAGTTTTTTTTTAAAATATTGTAATTTTATATCAGGGTTAATTTTTTTTAATTTTTTAAACGCTGAAAATGCCTTACCTTTTTTTATATCATTAGTTGTAAAAATAATTTGACGTGCTAGGTTAGATATATCAATGTTATCTTTATCTATAATACCTATTTTTCCAATGCCTAACGCTGCTAAATAGATGGCAACTGGACATCCAAGCCCTCCAGCTCCAACTATTAAAACACTAGATTTTAATAATTTTTCCTGACCAATTACCCCAACTTTTTTTAAAACAATTTGACGAGAATACCTCTCTAGCTGTTGTTTTGTAAATTTCATTAATTTTTTATTTGCCCGTTGAGCCAAAACCACCTTTGCCTCTTGAAGTTTCTGGTAAATTTTCTACTTCTTCTAATTCCATTTTATAAACGGGAGCTAAAATCATTTGAGCAATTCTGTCTCCATTACTAATAATAAAATCATTAGCCCCATGATTAAAAAGTATAATTTTGATTTCACCTCTATAGTCACTATCAATGGTTCCGGGAGTATTTAAAACAGATATATTATTTTTTGCAGCAAGACCTGACCTAGGTCTTATTTGTATCTCATATTTTTCAGAAAAAGAAATTGAAAGTCCTGTTGGCACCAGGCAAGAATTCATAGAAGTCAATTTAATGGGATGTTTTGTAAAGGCCATTAAATCCATGCCAGATGCTCCTGTTGTTTTATAAGCTGGTATTTTTACAGCTGGATTTAATTTTTTAATTAATACTTTTACCATTAAATTTTAATTTAATTGGGCAACAACTCTATCAATAATTTCATCTGAAATTTCAGATTTTCTTTTCATTGCAATTATTTCATCATTAATTTTTTCATCTTTATAAAAAATTGTAACTTCATTAAAATTTGATTCAAATCCAATAGATTTATTAGAAACATCATTTGCAATAATCCAATCACAATTTTTTTCTGCTAATTTCATTTTTGCATTTTTTTCCAAATTATGCGTTTCGGCAGCAAATCCTATTACTAGCTTTGGTCTAAGTGAGTTGTGATTTGACACATAGTTTAAAATATCAATATTCTTTTCTAAATTTAAATTTATATAATCTTCTTTTTTAGTTTTTTGTTCTTTTTGATCTTTAATTTTAAAGTCCGCTACAGCTGCAGAAAATATAGCAACATCAGCAGGTAAATTATTTTGTGTAGCTTTAAACATTTCATCAGCTGTTTCTACTTTTATAAAATTTATACTTTTATCCACTTTTAAATTAGTTGGCCCAGATATAAGCGTAGTTTCGAAACCTTTTTTTGATAATGATTTAGCTAATTCAAAACCTTGCTTACCACTTGATTTGTTAGTTATAAATCTAACAGGATCAATATATTCACGTGTTGGTCCTGCTGTTACTAAAGCTTTAAACTTTTTATTTCTATTTAAATTTATAAAATAGTTTTCAATTTCTTTAACAATTTCATTTGGCTCTGTCATTTTTCCTTCACCAAACTCTCCACACGCCATATCACCTATTTCTGGACCAATAATTTTATAGCCAAAGTTTTTTAGTTTATTCAAATTTTCTTTAGTAGAAGGATGTTCCCACATTCTAACATTCATTGCTGGTGTTAAAAAAATATCTTTATCTGACGCAAGCATTACTGTCGAAGCTAAATCCTCTGTTGATCCAATGCTTAATTTTGAAATGATATTAGCTGTTGCAGGTGCAACGAGTATTATATCAGCCCATCTAGAAAGTGATATGTGATTCATTTCTGCTTCATTTTCAACATTAAACAAATCATCATAAACTTTTTCTTGTGAAAGCGATGTGACTGATAATGGTGTAACAAATTCTTTAGCGCTTTTAGTTAAAATTGTTTTAACCTTAGCGCCTTTTCTTTTTAGAAAACGAATTACTTCTAAACTTTTATAAGCAGAGATGCCTCCACAAATAATTAGAAGTATTTTTTTTTCTAATAAATTATTCATAATTTTGTTATTTGAATACTATGAGTGAAAAAATTACAAGTATTAAAATCCCACCAAGTATTTTATTGCGCATTAATTCTAACTTTAATTCTTCTTCTTTTAAACTACTATAAGCCAAAGAATTAGTATTAAATTTACCTTCTGTCATTAAATTCATAACATCATTTGCCTTATCCATTATAATTGGCAAATCTGGAAATCTTTTTAACACTTCAGAAGCATCATTAAGAACTTCACTTACCTTATTTATTGGATTTTTTATTTTTATTATCCAATCTTCTAAAATTGGTTTAGACACATTCCAAATATTAGTTTCAGGATCTAGATTTCTGGCAACACCCTCAACCACAACCATCGTCTTTTGTAGCAGCAACAGTTGTATTTGTGTCTGCATATTGAATTTTTCAGTAACTTCAAAAAGTTGACTTAGTAATTTGCTGCCTGATATTTGTTTTACAGACTGTCCGAATATTGGTTCACCTATTGATCTTAAAGCTTGCGCAAATTCATCCTTAGAAACGTTTCTTGGAACCAAACCAGCCAAAAAGTGTACTTCAGCAACTTTTTTGTAATCTCTTTTAATAAATCCATAAAGTATTTCGGCTAAATATTTCTTGTTATTTTTATCTAATCTTCCCATTATACCAAAGTCTACAGGAACTATATCCCCATTTTTGTTCACAAAGAGATTGCCCTGGTGCATATCTCCATGAAAAAAACCATCTCTAATTGCATGTTTAAGAAAGTGTTGAATAATATTTTTTGCCAATTTTTTTACATCGATGTTTGTTGATTTTAAATTTTCTATTTCTCGTATTGAAATCCCACTTACTTTATCTAGACATAAAATTTTTTTACTAGTGTAATTCCAATAAATTTTTGGAACTTTAAAACCAATATCATTTTTTGTGTTTTCGTGAAACTCATTAGCCGCCGCAGCCTCAAATCTTAAATCCATTTCTATATTTGTAATTTCACGAAGTAATTGAACTACCTCAACCAACTTAAGTCTTTTAGTTTTTTTTATAAGACTTTGAATTATGTATGCTAATAGCATTAAAGCATCTAATTCATCGTTAAAAATCTTCTCTATATTTGGTCTAAGAATTTTAATAGCAATTTCTTTATTTTCACTTTTATATATGATATTTGCAAAATGAACTTGTGCGATTGAAGCCGCAGCTATAGGCTCAGATAAATTTGAGATATCAGAAAAGTTCTCATTACCAAGTTCATTTCTTAGTATATTTCTTGCTTCAGTAAGACTAAAAGCAGGAAGTTTATCTTGAAGCTTTTCTAATTCTTTTGATATTTCTGCTCCTATAATATCAGGTCTAGTTGCTAGAAACTGTCCTAGCTTAATAAAAGTTGTTCCCATTCCTTGAAGCGCATTACGTAACTTTATGCCAGGAGATAAATTTTCATTATTTTGCTTTTTATCTAAACTAAAGCCAATTAAAAAAAAAAATATTTTGATTATTAGAGGAGGTGTGTAGATTTCATAAATAGATGAAATAGCGCCAGATGTTGACAATTTTCTTCCTATTTTAAACAGCATCAATAATTTTTTAAACATTTTAAATTTTCCAGCCAGAATGTATAGCTACGATTCCGCCACTTAAATTTCTATAAGATACATTTGCAAAGTTTTGCTTTTTAATTAATTTTATAAATTCATTCTGATTGTGGAATTTTTCAATACTATCAATTAAGTATTCATAAGGTTCCGATTTTCCTACAATTAATTTTCCTATTTTAGGTATTGATTTCGAATAAGTTTGATAAAATTTATTTAAAAAATTGTTTTCAACTTTTGAAAATTCTAAACATAAGAATCTGCCACCAGGTTTTAAGACACGGTAAGCTTCATTTAGAGCAACATTAATATCATCTACATTTCTTATTCCAAAACTAATTGTATAATAGTCAAAACTATTATCCCTAAATGGCAATTTTTCTGCATTATTACAAAACCAATTGGCTGGATAATTTTTACTAAACTTTTTCTTACTTAAATTAAGCATTTCTTTATTTTCATCTACACAACTCACACTGCCATTAAAATTTATTTTTTTTAAATACAGTTTTGCAATATCTCCCGTGCCAGAAGCAACATCAATTAATTTCGTATTTTCCTGTGGGTTTAAGAGTTCAATCAATTGTTTTTTCCAAACCCTATGAATTCCTAAAGACATTAAATCATTCATTAGGTCATATTTATCAAATACATCTTCAAAAACTTTAGACACAAACCTTTTGCTATTTTTATGATGTGTTTTCATTTAAATTAATAGATCATATGTTAGGTTTATTAACAATATATATTATTTACTAATGCCAGAACTTCCAGAAGTAGAAATAGTAAAAAGATCTTTAGTTAAAACAATAAACAAAGCAAAGATTGTTGATATAAAAATCCAAAATAAAAAACTACGATATGTAATATCTAAAGATATTTGTAAATATTTGATTAATCAACAAATAATAAAGATTTCTAGAAGATCCAAATATCTAATTTTTCATTTTAAAACTAATTTTCTATTAGTACATCTAGGTATGACTGGAAAGTTTTTAGTGATGAGAAAAATAGATAATACATTATTTAAAACTAGTTTTTATTATGATTTAAATATACTACCAAAACATAATCATATTTATTTTACTTTAAATAATGGTTTATCTTTAATTTATAATGATGTCAGAAAATTTGGATTTATTAAATGTTACAAAAATTCAGATCTAAATAAAATTACATTTTTAAAAAAATTAGGGGTGGAGCCATTAAGCAATTCTTTTAATAATAAATATTTTAAAAAAATTATTAAAAATAAAAAAAAAAATATAAAAAATTTATTAATGGATCAAACTTTTGTAAGTGGTTTAGGAAATATCTATGTAAATGAAGTGTTGTTTTTAACAAAGATTAACCCAATAAGAGTATGCTCTAGCTTAAATACAAAAGAAGTAAATAGACTTATTGTTAATATAAAATCAATATTAAGATTATCGATTGCTGAGGGAGGCTCTTCAATTAAAGATTTCAAACATACGTCTGGTAAAAATGGTAAATTTCAGCAGTTTTTTGCTGTATATGGAAAAGAAAATAAAAATTGTTCACGTATTTCGTGTAAAGGTAAAATAAAAAAAATACTTATTTCGAGCCGTTCTTCCTTTTTCTGCAATATTTGTCAAAACTAAATGGTATTGACCGACATGTATCAAAAAGCTATATATTCATCACTTTATGCCTAATACTAAGTCTGCTATTCGAAGAACTAAAAAAACTATTATTCAAGCTTCAATTAATAGAATAAGAAAAAGTAAGTATAAATCTGCAATAAAAAAAATGTCAGCCTACATAACTTCAGGAAAAATTAAAGAAGCTAAAGCCTTCCTTCCAAATTTTCACTCCCAATTGATGAAGGTTGCTAAGACTGGAGTGATAAATAAAAAAACTATATCAAGAAAAATTTCTAGAATAGAAAAAAAATTAAATAAACCAAAATAATATAAAAGTCAATTAATACTTGATAAACTTATAGGCGTGTCAATTCCTATAAGCACTATTTTTTTTAATTTAAAAAAAACAAAATGTTGTCTTATGATATTTTAGGTTGAATCTATCATTTATTGTAAAATATTTTTCTATTTATACTTTAATTAAATGAATTTCAAAAAAAAAACAAAATACAACCAAGTATTTTTTATTTTCAATTTCAACCTGAGGAGCGTTGCATATAGTTAAAAAAAAAAATAAAACTTATTTTTATATTAATTAATTATGAACGATACTTTATCACAACAAAACACAAATAATTTGCTAGCAGCAGAGGAAAATTTAATTGTTTGGAATGACGTATTAAAAAAACTTAAGCTGTCTTTAGGTACCGATGTTTATGAAAGCTGGATTAAGAATGTTTATCTTAAAAAGGAATTTAATCATTATGTTATTTTATCAGCACCAACCAGATTCGTGAGAGACTGGATTGTATCAAGGTATGCAGATAAAGTTTTAGATATCATTAAAACTTTTAAAAAAAGTATTCAAAGAATAGAGTTTTTAATTGAAGATCAGGAAGTTATACATAGCCCTGATGAAAGAAAAAAAAGCAATCAAGTTTCATTTATCCAAAATTCAGTTTTAAATTATAATCGATTTAACATTAATTATAACTTTGATAATTTCATACTAGGTGAAAGCAACGAACTTGCTTGTACGGCAGCAAGAAAAGTGTGCTCCCAATCTTCACGTTATAATCCACTTTTTATTTATAGCTCTGTGGGTATGGGAAAAACTCATTTATTAAATGCCATTGGGATTGAAGTAGGTAATGAAAAAAAAGTAATGTTTATTTCAGCAGAAAGATTTATGTACCATTTTGTTAGATCTATCAAGAATCATGAAATGGTTAAATTTAAAGATTTATTTAGAAGAGCTGATATTTTTATTATTGATGATATTCAATTCATTCAAGGCAAAGAAGCTCTACAGGAAGAATTTTTTCATACTTTTAATGCTTTAATTGAAAAAGGATCTCAAATTGTAGTGTCTGCAGATAGACCCCCCTCAAATCTTGATAGGGTTCAAGATAAAATAAAATCACGTTTATCTGGAGGGTTAGTAATAGATATTCAGCCACCAGAATTAAATTTAAGAATAAAGATATTAAAAAGAAAATTTGAAGAAATAAAAATGAATTTTAATGAAAACTATAATTTAGATGATGATGTTTTAAAATTTTTAGCAACAGAAGTTACTTCTAGTATAAGGGAGATGGTTGGAGCTCTAAATAGAGTGTTGGCTTTCAACAAAATTAATACTAAAACTCCGAGCATTTATGATTGCAAGAGAATTTTAAAAGATTTTATTAATCAAACTAACAAACCGATAAATATTGATACTATCCAAAATATAGTGGCAACTCACTTTAATCTTAACATACATGAAATGTTGTCTGCTAGAAGATCTAGGTCACTCGCGAGACCCAGACAAATTGCAATGTATCTAGCAAAACAGTATACAACTAATTCATTACCGGACATTGGAAGAAAATTTTCAAATCGCGATCACACTACTGTAATTCATGCAGTTAAAAAAATTTCCGAATTAATAAATAAAGATAATGAAATTAAACAAAATGTAATAGAAATTAAAAAAAAACTTGTTCAAGTTAATTAATGGAATTTGAAATAAATAAGGATATTTTGCTAAAATCAATAAGTCGCGCAAATGGCATTATTGAAAAAAAAACTACTTTACCAATTTTATCAAATATACTTATAGAAGCAAAAAACTCAAAAATTAAGATTACCGCCACAGATCTTGATATAATTTATTCTGAAGAAATAGCTCTTCAAGAACTAAAACAAGAGGGTTCAACCACAACTTCTGCTACTATACTCTATGATATATTAAGAAAATTAGAACCAAATGCTCAGGTTAGTTTTTCTCTACAAAGCACAACTAAATTGAAGTTAATTTCAGGGAACTCTAAATTTAATTTATTATGTCTTACTCCAGACAATTTTCCATTAGCAGATGAAGATATTAAAAAAACAACATTTGAAGTATCGTCTCCAAAATTATTAAAACTCTTAAACAAAGCTAAAATATCTATATCAAATGATGAAACCAGACATTATCTTAATGGTATTTATTTACATAAAGTAAATTTTGATAATAAGTTGTTATTAACTGGAGTAGCAACAGATAGTCATAGACTTTCTTCTAGCAGTATAGAAATTGATCCAAAAGCAGATTTTGAACCAATAATATTACCAAAGAAAACTATTTTTCAACTAATCTCACTCTTGGACCAAAGTTCTGGAAATATTAAAATATCAAATAATAAATCAAAAGTAAAATTTGAAATTGATAGTAGTGTGTTAATTTCTAAGGTTATAGATGGAAGGTTTCCAGACTATACTAAAGTAGTGCCAAAAAATAATGATAAAACATTACAAATAAAATTAAATGATTTTAAAAATTCTATCGAAAGAGTTACGACAGTTTCCACTGATCGCAAAGAAGGTTTAAAGATGGATATATCAAAAGACTCATTACAATTGTCTGTTAGTAGCCCTAATAGTGGAGATGGAATTGAAAATATTAATGTAAAATTTAGCTCAGAAAATATGAATATTAGTTTTAATAGCAAGTATCTTATTGATATAACTTCAGAAATTGAAAATGATTATATTGTTATTTATTTAAAGGATGCTGGCTCTCCAGTTTTAATCAAAGATTTATCCGACAAAAACAGTTTTCACGTAGTAATGCCTATGAAAATCTGATTTATTTTGTTTAAAAGCAATAATAGATTATTTTTATATTTTTCGTTAAGTAACCATTTAATACCAACGATAATTTAAGAGATGAGTTTGTTGCAGATTTAATTAAAGGGAAAAAAATGTTAAAATAATGATTAAAATTTCAAAAATATGATCAAAAAAAAAGAAGAAGTAATACCCAAGTATGGTGCAGATTCCATAAAAGTACTAAAAGGTCTAGAAGCTGTAAGAAAAAGACCCGGAATGTATATTGGTGATACCGATGATGGCACCGGTTTGCATCATATGGTTTATGAAGTTGTGGATAATGCTATTGATGAGGCATTAGCAGGACATTGTAAAAATATTAATGTTATAATTAATGCCAACCATTCAGTTTCAGTAGAAGATGATGGAAGAGGAATTCCTGTAGACTTACATAAAGGTGAAAAAAAATCTGCAGCAGAAGTTATCATGACGCAGTTACATGCCGGAGGTAAGTTTGACCACGATTCATATAAAGTTTCTGGAGGGTTGCACGGAGTAGGTGTTTCAGTGGTTAATGCTTTATCAGAAAAATTAACACTAACTATATTTAGAGAAAAAAAAGAGTATTTTATTGAATTTAAAGACGGCAAAGCATTGTCTCCTTTAAAAGCTAAAAGCAAAACAAATAAAACAGGAACCCTTATAAATTTTTTACCATCAAGAGAAGTATTTTCTGATACTAAATTCAGTTCAACAATTTTACAAAAAAGAATGAGAGAATTAGCTTTTTTAAATAAAGGCTTATCTATAAATTTACTAGACAAAACTGGAAAAAAAGATAAAGAATATAAAAATAAATATTTAGGTGGTATTCAAGAATTTGTTGACTTTTTAGATAAAAATAAAGAAACTTTAGTTAACAAGAATGATCTTAGTTTATTCAAAAAGCCAATTTATATTTCAGGATCTAAGGACAATGTAGAGGTAGAATGCTCTTTAAAATGGAATGCTGGATACTCTGAAGAAATGTTGCCATTTGCCAATAACATTCATCAAAAAGATGGTGGTACTCATTTATTAGGTTTTAGAAGTGCACTAACAAGAGTAATTAATAAATATGCAGCAGATGGCAATCTTCTAAAAAAAAACAAAATTACATTAGCGGGTGATGACACCAGAGAAGGTTTAACTGGAGTTTTGTCAGTAAAAATACCTGATCCAAAATTTTCTTCTCAAACCAAAGATAAGCTAGTTTCATCAGAAATAAGGTTTATAGTTGAGTCCATAGTAAATGATAAATTATCAATATGGTTTGACCAAAATCCAGGAATTAAAAAGGTAGTATTATTAAAAATAGTACAGGCAGCTTTAGCTAGAGATGTAGCTAGAAAAGCTAGAGAGGGAGTTAGAAGAAAAGGCTCTTTAGAATTGTCAGGTCTTCCAGGAAAACTTGCAGACTGCCAGATTGGTAAAGCCGAAGGAACAGAACTATTCATTGTAGAGGGAGATTCAGCCGGAGGATCAGCTAAACAAGGTCGAAATAGAGAGTTTCAAGCAGTTCTTCCTTTAAGAGGAAAAATACTTAATACATTTATAAATACCAACGGATCAAAAAATAGAAATGGCAACGGTCAAGATTTACAAACTAAAGCTTTGTCAAAAATGATGTCATCAAACGAAATAGTTACATTAATTAACGCTTTAGGCACAGGATCAAAAGATTTTAATATCGATGACCTAAGATATGAAAAAATTATTATCATGACAGATGCCGATGTAGATGGATCTCATATAAGAACTCTACTATTAACTTTATTTAACAATCATCCATTTAATGAATTAATAGAAAAAAATCATTTATATCTTGCCCAACCCCCTCTCTATAAGGTTAGTAAAGGATCAAAAATTGCTTATGTTAAAAATGATAAAGAACTTGAAGATTTTTTAATCAAAGCATCAGGCAAGTCAAAAAATGAAATTAAAAAAAATATTAAAGGATTTAATAAGTTTATTGAAAAAGAAAAAGAAAAGGTAACTATACAAAGATTCAAAGGTTTGGGAGAAATGAATCCTGAAGAATTATGGGAAACGACGTTAAACCCAGAAAAAAGGCTACTTTTACAAGTTAAGTACTCAAATATTACTAAAGCTAAGTCAAAAAAAGATCAAGATTTGATCCAAATTCTGATGGGAGATGAAGTTGCTCCAAGAAAAGAATTTATTGTTAATCGAGCTTTAGAAGTTTCAAATTTAGATATATAATTTTTTTTAATGAAATTTTGGGATTTATTTCAATCAACAGATAATATTCAATTAGATAAAAAAACTTTAGTCACACTAAGATGGATAGCAATTGCGGGTCAATTTATAACTATAAATTTTGTTTATTTTATTCTTAATTTTAGTTTCCCTTTTTTTTATTGTTGTTTTACAATTTTTCTAGGAATTTTAACAAATTGTTTTTTACAATTTAGATTTAAAAAAAATTTACTAAATAATTTTAATTCAACAATATATTTAGCATATGATCTAATGCAATTAGCAGTTCTTGTTTTTTTTACAGGAGGCATAACCAATCCTTTTGTTATATTATTAGTTATACCGGCGGTAGTATCATCAACTTTTTTGTCATTAAGGAGCACTTTTAATTTATCTTTTATAACAGCAATATCACTATTGATATTAACAGTTTATTATTTTCCACTTCCTAGCGAAGGAGATTTACACTTTCACGTACCAGAATATTATTTAAATGGAATCCCTGTTTCAATAATAATAGGCTTAATGTTTTTATGTTATTTTGGAGCTAGATTTGGCTTTGCAAGTAGAAAAAGAACAGAAGCTTTGAATAAGCTAGAATTAGTTTTAGCAAAAGAACACGAACTAAAAACAATAGGAGTGCAAGCCGCGGCTGCGGCACACTCATTAAGCACACCACTATCTACTATTAAATTGGTTTCAAAAGAATTAGAAAAGGAGATAGGTCAGAACGCAAAGTATTCAAAAGATATTAAATTACTTTATAACCAATCTCTAAGGTGTGGTGAAATATTAAAAAAACTTTCTATGTCACCTGTAAAAAGAGATGAGTATTTTGAAAATGTTAAGCTAAAAGACTTGTTAATCGAAATCATTAACTCCTTTGAAGAAATTTCAAATAAAAAGTTTTTAATCAAATCAGAAAATAATAATTTAGATCCAGTGATTAAGAGAAAAGCTGAGATTACATATGCTTTAAGAAATTTTATTGGTAATGCGTCAAAATTTAGTGAAACCAAAGTAGAGATTAATATAGAAAGCAATAAAGAAATAACTAAAATAAAAGTTTGTGATGATGGACCTGGTTTTCCTGATGATATTAAAAATTTTTTAGGTGAACCATATATTCATAGTAAAGATAAAAAAATAGACTCTAAATCAGGCTTAGGCTTAGGAACATTTATTGGTAAAACGCTTCTAGAAAGAATGAAAGCTAATGTTTATTTTGGAAGAAGCGATGATACTAATGGTGCAATGGTAACTATTGAATGGGAAACAAAAAATTTACTCTCTATTTAAATTTTTATATTCAAAGGTATAAGAAATTATTTTATAAGCTAATTTAGCTACTAAAAAATTATAAGAATTAAATCCTTTTATTGGTGATAGTTCGTTTATATCAGCCCCTACAATATTAGAGTTTTTTGCTGCTATTTTAATTATATTTAAAGTTTCATCCCATAATAAACCACCTGGCTCAGGAGTTCCTGTAGCTGGCATTATGCTAGAATCTAGACCATCAACATCAAATGTTAAATAAACATTCTTATTTTTTATTAATTTTTTAAATTTATTTAAGTTCCACTTTGGCTTATCTTTTGCCCAAAAAATTTTAATTCTAGAAGAATTTTTTTTCAAATAGGGAATTTCACTTTTAGAAATATTCCTTATTCCAAAAGAAATCACAGAAACATTTTTATAGTCTAAGCATCTCTTGATTGCAGAAGCGTGAGAAAACTTTTCACCATTATAGCTTTCTCTCAAGTCTGCGTGTGCATCAAAGTGCAATAAGTATAATTTTTTATATTTTTTAACAAATGGAGCAATGCAACCTGGCGTAATTGAATGTTCACCACCCAATGTCATAGGAAAAAGGTTTTTACTTAAAATTTTTTCATTAATGTCAGACATTTTTTTTAGTGCTTTTTTAATATTTTTATTAATTGAAAATGGCTTTAAAGTTTTAATTCCAATCTTTTTATATGGCTCACAGTTTAGTTCTTCGTCATAAAGCTCTACTTGGTGGGAAGCTTTAATTATTTCTTTTGGACCATTCCTGGTACCACCACCATAACTAACAGTTTTTTCTAAACCAAAAGGAATAATAACTACTTTTTCTTTAGAATTAAATTTATTATCAATTCCAAGAAACCCCTTTTTATTTGGAAAATAATTCAATTTTTAACCGAAGATATTTGAGAAATTTTTAGGTTTTCTTTGTTCCCAATGCTTACGATGGTAAGCATCGCTAGCTATTAAAGGCAGAACACTTGTTGCTTCAGCAAAGACCATCTGTTCTTTTGCAACATTAACTTTGCCCCACGAGCTTGCTTCTTTAAGTGTAGAACTGCTGCAAGCGCCATCTCTGGTGTCAGCTACAGTAATTTGTATTGCGTATTTATGCATATCAACTTCTTTACCTAAAAGCTCTGCACAAACTACTGTATCTTGTACAAAATTTTTTGGCACCCCACCACCAATCATTAAAAGACCAGAGGATTTAGATTTAATTTTTATTTCAGTTAATTCTCGAAATTCTCTTATTGAATCTATAGTTATACATTTTTTAGGGTTTTTTTCCTGATGCATTACCAATCCAAATCCTGCGCTGGAATCAGTAAAAGCTGGGCAAAAGATAGGAACATTATTATCGTATGCAATTTCAATCAGAGAATCTTTTTTCTTTGCATTTGTTTTTAAATATTTCCCTATTTCTTTTATAAATTCTCTAGATGTATAAGGTCTTGGCTCCAAGTTATCCGCAATATCACATATAGTTTTATCACATGTTTGCAGTTCTTTTTCATCAATATAAGTATCATATATTCTATCAATATAATTTTCTCTTAGCTCGGCGTCGTCTTGAAATTGTGATCCTTGATAATGTCTAAATCCTAAAGCTTCAAAAAAATCCATATCAATAATTGAAGCACCAGTAGCAACTATTACATCAATCATATTATATTTAATCATATCGGAATATATTTTCATACAGCCTGCAGCTGAGGTTGACCCCGCCAAAGTTAAAAAAGTTGTACAGTTTTTATCTAATAGCATTTCATTAAAAATACCAGATGCTTTGGCAGTATCTCTAGAAGTAAAAGACATTTTATCCATAGAATCTATAATTTTTCTTGAGTCAAAAGATGTAATATCAATGTGTTCAATAGGCTTTTTTAGAAAGGCTTTTTTGTTATGACCTAACTTCGGATTTTTTTTATTATTCATTTAAGCAACAAGATAACTAGAAGTGCTATCCTTTTCATACATTGACATTATAGGTTTATCATGTATTTCAAATATTTCATTAGAATAAAAACCATTAAACTTAGTTCTAAAAGTTAAAGAATAAGCGCCAAGCTGACCAATCTCTATATAATCTCCCTCTTTTAGGTTATTGGGTAAAAGGAAAGGGCCTTTCATAAAGTCTGCGCTATCACAAGTAGGACCATACAAACTAAAAGAAGTTAGTTTTTTAGAAAAAAATCTTCCGTTAGGAATCATTCTTGTGGGGAGAATAAAGTTTAACACACCCGCATCAAATAAACTGCCATACGTTCCGTCGTTGATATAAATTTTTTGTTTTTTTCTAAGGGTTACTTTAACTATTGAAGATCCACTTTCAGCAACAAGAGCTCTACCCGGCTCACACAATAATTCAGGTTTGCTTTCTAATTTTAAATTATCAAAAGCTTTTTGTATTTCTTGCATATAGTTTACAAGAGGTTGAGGTTGCAAATCTGGATAAATAGATGGGAATCCTCCTCCAACATTTATAATATCTGGAATTATTTTTGTTTTTTTGATTATATTTCCAATTTCTCTAATCCCCTTAGCATATGAAATTGGATGCATACACTGAGATCCTACATGAAAACTTAAACCAACTTTTTTAGCATGCGCTTTTGCAAGTCTTAACAAACCTAAAGCTTCACTTGGGAGCGCACCAAACTTTTGGGATAAATCAATTTCTGCATGTTCATTTGAAACAGAAACTCTAATATAAAGTATTAAATCTTTAGCGCTATTAGTTGCTTCTATAATTTTCTGCAATTCGTCTTTTGTGTCCAAGACAAAATCTCGGACATTATAATTAAAATATGCTTCTTTTATATACTCTCTACTTTTTACAGTATTCATATAATAAGTGCGCGCCTTGGGTAATAATTTTTTAATTAATTTAATTTCATTAATTGAAGCAACATCAAATTTATTAATTCCACTTTCACCAATAATCTTAATCACTTTTTCATTTGGATTTGTTTTTACCGCATAAAGAATTTCACCTGGAAATTTTTTTTTAAACCAACTGCAAGCTAATTTTATAGAATCCGGTCTTATGCAATAAATTGGCTCTACTGGTCGAATATTATTAACCAATTGATCAACTGAATTAAATTTTTGCATTTCATCAATCCCCTTTTCTATTAAAAAAAATAAAAAAAAATTAAAAAAAAAGTTATTATTTTCGTTTTTATAGAAATGAGAAGTGATGTCAACAAATAATATCAAGCATAAATAACATTAAATTATTCTCTTGAAAATTAATTTTCCGAACTTATATCTCTTTTAAGTTAAAATAAAAAAAATATGAAAACAGAACAAGAAAAAAAAATTATTCGAAAAATCACTGATTTTGCTGATAAATCGCTACTTATTGTGGATGATGATAATCCTCTTAGAGACAGATTAGCAAGAGCGATGGAAAAAAAGGGATTTGAGGTAACACAAGCCGAAAGTGTGGAGCAAGGTATAAGTCATACCAGAAATACACCTCCAGCGTTTGCTGTCATTGATTTGCGATTAAATGACGGAAGCGGGCTAGAGATAATTAAAGAGATTCGAAAACACAAAAAGGATAGTAGAGTAGTTATGCTGACTGGATATGGAAACATACCAACTGCAGTAGCCGCAATCAAAGCTGGAGCCATAGATTACATCCCAAAACCTGCTGATGCAGATGATGTAGAAAATGCTCTTTTGGCTATGCCAGATTCTAAAGCAGTGCCACCGGAAAACCCTATGTCTGCTGATAGAGTTAAATGGGAACACATTCATAGAGTTTTTGAATTATGCAATAGAAATGTTTCAGAAACAGCCCGGAGATTAAAAATGCATAGAAGAACTCTGCAAAGAATTCTTTCTAAAAGATCACCTAAATAATTTTTATTGATTTTTTTATTTTTAAAATATTAGGAATTAAAAATGCTAATAATAACATTTTAAATAGTTCTGCTAATAAAAATGGTTGAGCTCCTAATTTGAATATTGGTTTTTCCCATCCAATTAAATTTCCTAACCACAACATACCAAAAATATAAACAAAACTTACAGAAAATACTAATTTTAAAAAATTAAATAAAATTTTTTTATCATACTTAAAAAGACTAGAAACATAAATTGCTATTAAAAATCCAATGAGATAACCCATAGTTGGACCAGTGAAATATATTAAGCCAATTCCTTTTTCTGGTGTATTAGCAAATACAGGTAAGCCAAAAATCCCTTCTAATAGATATAAAGTTACAGTGAGTAAACCAATTTTAGTCCCTAACATTATTCCGAGAAGCAAAACTACAAATGTTTGCATTGTCATAGGCACAGGATAAAAAGGAATTTTAATTTTAGCAGAAATTGCTAATAGTAAACTGCCTAATATTGTTATTATAATAAGTTTGGTAGCTCTACCCAATTCAATTTTTTTGATTGCTTCCATTTAAATACAATACTACTTTTTTTATTGAAATCTAGCTTTTTGTAGCACCAATAAATACGTCTTCTAAATTACCTTCTTCAGTTGAAATATCATCAATCTCCATCCCTGAATTTTTAATTTTACTTATTATTTCATCTATTTTATGCTTTTTTTTTTCATATAAAGCTATTATTTCATTTTTATTTGTATAAGAGATTTTAATTCCATTTAAAGTTTCAGAATTAATTTTAATTATTTTTTTCACTTTAAAAATGATTTTTTTGGTTTTTATAGTATCTAACAAATTATCTGTTGTATCTAATTTTACTAGATTTCCTTTGTTTAAAATTGCTATTCTATTGCACATTTGTTGCGCCTCATACATTAGGTGGGTAGTTAAGATAATTGTAACTCCTTTTTCATTAAGTGATTTTACATTGTTCCATAAGTTTTCACGCAATTCTACATCGACTCCTGCTGTTGGTTCGTCCAAAACTAAAATAGGAGGCCTATGTACCATAGCTTTACCAATTAGCAATCTTCTTTTCATACCACCTGATAAACTTCGTGCATAAGAATTTGCTTGTTTTTCAAGAGAAACTAATTTTAGTATTGTGTCTGTGATCCTATCTTTTTTTGGGATTCCATATAATCCTGCCTGTAATTCCAATAATTTTTTAGGACTAAAAAAAGCGTCAAGGTTTACTTCTTGAGGAACAATTCCAATAGAAGATCTTACTTGTCGTGGATTTTTATCCAAATCATAACCCCACACATTAACTTCCCCAAAATTTTTTATAACAGTTCCCGCTAGTATATTTAAAAAAGTGGTTTTTCCTGCACCATTAGGCCCAAGTAACCCAAATATTTCACCTTCTTTCACCTCTAAGTTTAAATTATTTAGGGCTTTAATAGGATTTGATGATTTTTTTGAATAAATTTTAGTTAATTTTTCTACTTTTAGCGCATTTTTTTTATTCATGATAATTAAGCTTTTATATATCCTTAACACTATTTAAAATAGATAAATATTATTCTATGAATTCTATAAAAAAAACAGACCATTTTTACCTAATTGATGGATCGGGTTACATTTTTAGGGCTTATTATGCTTTGCCCCCACTTTCAAGAAAAAGTGATGGAATGCCTACGGGTGCAGTAAATGGATTTTGCTCTATGTTGTTTAAGCTATTAGAAGATTCTAGATCTGATGATAGCATTTATAAGCCAACACACTTTGCTGTGATATTTGATTCAGCTAGAAAAAATTTTAGAAATGATATTTATAAAGAATATAAAGCTAATAGATCAGAAGCACCAGAAGATTTAATTCCTCAATTTGAATACATTAGAAAATCTGTTGAAGCATTTAATTTACCATCAATAGAATTACTTAACTACGAGGCTGATGATTTAATAGCAACTTATGCAAAAAAAATTATTAAAGCAGGTGCTAAAGCAACAGTTATTTCATCAGACAAAGATTTAATGCAATTAGTTTCTGACGATGTAAGACTATACGATCCAATGAAAAGTAAAGTTTTGGGAAAGAAAGAGGTTTTTGAAAAATTTGGAGTAAAACCTAACCAAGTTATAGATGTGCAAGCGTTAGCTGGAGATTCTTCAGATAATGTTCCGGGCGTTCCAGGCATTGGAATTAAGACAGCATCTGAACTTATAAACAAGTATAAAACTTTAGATATTTTATTAAAAAACGCAGGTGAAATTCCTCAAAATAAAAGAAGAGAGACTTTATTGGCCAATAAAGATAAGGCTCTTTTAAGCAAGCAGTTGGTTACTCTCAAAGATGATGTTCCTGTTAAAGATGATCTAAATAGCTTTATTTTAAAAGAAGTTCAAAAAGAAAAACTTTACGATTTTTTAAGAGAGATGGAATTTAATAGAATATTAAGCCAGGCTATAAGTTTTTATGGGCAGTCCACAAAATCAAACGGTGAATTAAGTGTTTTAAAAAAAGAATCATCCAAGGTTAATATTAAAAACTACGAAAGTATTACTAATGAAAAAGATTTAGATAAATGGATTAAAATTCTAAATGAAAAATCAGTTATTTCTGTTGATACTGAGACCTCTTCTTTAAACCCATTAGAAGCTGATTTAGTTGGCGTTTCATTCAGTTATGGAGTTAATAAAGCTTGCTATATACCGTTAGGTCACAAAAATATTAAAGGTTTAAAAAAAGAAATAGTTTTAGAAAAAATTAAAGTAATATTAGAAGATTCTAGTATAAAAAAAGTTGGTCAAAATATTAAATTTGACTTTATTATTCTTAAGCAGAATGGGATTGAGATTAATCCTATAGAAGACACAATGCTAATTTCATATACTTTAGATGCGGGGATTAATAGACACAATCTAGATGTGCTTTCCCAAATTCATTTAAACCATAAAACTATACCTTATAAAGAATTAGTAGGTACTGGAAAAAATAAGTTAAACTTTTCTGATATAGCGCTAGATAAAGCTACAGAGTACGCAGCTGAGGATGCCGACATAACTTTAAGACTCTATAACCATCTTAAAGTAAGGCTTGATGAAGAAAAGCTAAGTAAAGTCTATGAGATTTTTGAAAAACCAATGGTAAAATTATTATCTAAATTAGAATTTAATGGTATTAAAGTTGACAATGTATATCTAAAAAAATTATCTAAAAATTTTGAGTTAAAATTAAAAAAAATAGAAAAAGAAATATACTTAATAGCAGGCAAAGAATTTAATATAGGTTCGCCCAAACAGCTTGGTGAAATAATTTATAATGAACTTAAAATCGCAAAATTAAAGAAAACAAAGAAAGGAAGTCTAGCTACAAATATTAATATACTTGAAGATCTAGCTCTTACAGGGCATAAATTTCCTAAACTGATAATAAAGTGGAGACAAATTTCAAAGCTTAAAAATACCTATTCAGATGCTTTACAAGATCATATAAATAAAAAAACAAAAAGAGTACATACTTCTTTTTTACTAGCAGCTACAAATACTGGAAGGTTAGCCTCTAGTAATCCAAATTTACAAAATATTCCAATTAAAACAGAAGAAGGAAAAGAAATTAGAAAAGCTTTCATAGCTGATAAAAAAAATGTTTTGATTTCAGCAGATTATAATCAAATAGAAATGCGAATTTTAGCTGACATGGCTGATGTAAAACAATTAAAAATGGCTTTTAAAAATAATGAAGATATTCATAGTTTAACTGCGAGTCAGGTATTTAATGTTCCAATTAATCAAGTTAATGATGATCTTAGAAGAAAAGCCAAAACAATTAATTTTGGAATTATTTATGGAATTACCCAATATGGATTAGCTAAACAAATTTCTGTATCAAATCAAGAAGCATTAGATTTTATAAATTCTTATTTTAAAAAATTTCCTGAAATAAAAGAGTATATGAATTCAACAATTAGCACTTGTCGTAAACAAGGATATGTAAGTAATATTTTTGGTAGAAGAATTCACTTTAGAAGTATTAATGATAAAAATTTTAGCATTAGAAGTTTTCAAGAGAGAGCGGCAATCAATGCACCAATTCAAGGCTCTGCTGCAGATATAATTAGATTAGCTATGATTAAGATAAATAAATTGATCGAAGAGGATAAAAAATTGCAAACCAAGATGTTGTTGCAAATACATGATGAACTTATATTTGAATGTTTAGAGATAAATAAAGAGTATGTTAAAAAAACTATAAAAAAAGTAATGACATCAATTTCGAGCTCTGAATACCACATGTTTTCAATTCCACTAGAAGTTAATGTAAACTCTGGATATAATTGGGGAGAAGCACATTAATACTTCTACGCTTGCCCAATTTGTGACAATTTAGTATTTTTATATAAGATATATTTTTAATTATGAGTTACACAATTGCACTAGTAGATGACGACAGAAATATACTTACTAGTATAAGTATGGCGTTAGAAAACGAAGGTTTTAAAGTACAAACGTATATTGATGCTGAAAGTGCATTAGTTGGTATCAGCAGGAATCCTCCCGATTTAGCAGTTATAGATATTAAAATGCCAAGAATGGATGGAGAAGAGCTGCTTAAAAGATTAAGAAAAAAAACAACAATCCCAATATTATTTTTAACGTCAAAAGATGAAGAGGTTGATGAACTATTAGGCTTAAAACTTGGTGCAGATGATTTTATTAAAAAATCAGGAGGGTTTTCTATTAAAATTCTTATTGAAAGAATAAGAGTTCAGTTAAGAAAAAAAACAAGCAATATAGATGATACAAAAAATTTAATTAAACATGGAAAACTAGTGTTAGATTCTTCTCAACTTGAATGTGAATGGAATGGGCTAGCTCTTCCAGAAAAGTTGACAACAACAGAATTTTTAATTGTCAAAGAGCTTGCTAAAAGACCAGGAATAATTAAAGAGCGCGCCCAATTAATGGATATAGCATATAAAGATAATAATGATATAGAAGACAGAACCATAGATAGCCATGTTAAAAGAATTAGAAAAAAATTTAAAAAAGTAGATCAAAATTTTTCAGCAATAGAAACAAGATATGGAAGTGGATATAGGTGGAATATTAGTTAATGAAGTTAAATCTTTTTAGTACAAGCTTAATTCTAAGAAAGTTTATAATTTTTAATCTAATTATTTTTTTTATATTAGGTATTGTTACAATTTTATATCTTAATGAAATAAAACCTAATTTAGTTAAAAATAGGTCAATACAACATGAAAAAATTATAAATAATACATTAGAACATATTAATAGATTAAATATTGAACTTACAAAAGAAAGAGTAGTTGAGTTTTTATTGTCTACAAGATTTTTATTTCAAAATTTAGATAGGGTGCAGTTATATGACCTTAATTCCAATTTACTAGGCGATACTGATACACTAGACTTGGTTCCAAATATTTTTATTAAAAGCAAAAACGTTCAAGAAACTTCAATTGATAAAACAAATGAAAGTATAAATAAGAATGAAAATATTGAACTATTAAAAAGCAAAAATTTTGATACAAAAAATTATGTTAAAGAATATTCTAAGAAAAAAAATACTAGTAAAAAGCTAGTTATAAGTGAAACAATTAATAATAATTTTTATGTTATCACTATAAATTCTGTAAAAATAAATGGAATAAAAAAAGGTTATATTATTGTTTCAGAAATTGCTGATGAAATACTAGTTGCAGTAGACGAAAGAAAAAATTTTATTTTAAGAACAGTTTTATCGGTAGTGCTTGTTATTTTTATTTTTTCTGTTTTTTTAAATAAGTATATTTTAAAACCTATAAGATCTTTAGTCCTTTATACAAAAGCTATCAAAGAAAAAGATGTAAAGCTTGATAAGCATGAAAAGTATTTACAAAGAAAAGATGAAATTGGTCAACTATCAAGATCTTTAAATGAAATGACAGAAGACTTTTACAAAAGAATAAGTATAGCAGAAACATTTTCTTCAGATTTAGCTCACGAAATAAGAAATCCTTTAACTTCTTTGAAGGGCGCTTCAGAAGTTTTAGAAGGCACCAATGATAATGAAAAAAGAAAAAAGTTAATAAAAATTATCAGTCATGATGTAGAAAGAATTGAAAGACTTATTACAGATTATTCACAAATGTTAAAAGATGAAGCATCTTTATCAAGAGCAAAGATGGAAAAAATTGATCTTTTAAATGTAGTTAATTCCGTTGTTGAAGATTTTAATATTGACTTATTAAATTCAAATAAAAATATAAAAATACAAATAAATCACATAAACCTAAATGGTTCTAAACTTAATGTTTTGGGAGTCGAAAGCAAACTTGAGCAAATACTAGCAAATCTTTTAGATAATGCCATTTCTTTCAGCCCGCCAAATAGTCAAATATTGATCCAGTGTGGTATTAAAAAAAAGAAAGTACAACTATTTATTGAAGACGAGGGACCAGGATTTAATGAAAATAATATTGATAAGATTTTTAACAGATTTTATAGCAATAGACCGCAAAATTTTGGAGAGCATTCAGGCTTAGGATTAAATATTGTAAAAAATATTATAGAACTTCACGGAGGAACAATTGTCGCCTCAAATATATTAAGTAGCAATAAAGGTGCCAGAGTCGAAGTGCTTTTACCTATTTATAATTGATTAATTTAATCAATAAGTTGATAGTTTTATATTAACTTGTTAAATAGACAACAATTATGACACAAGATTATAAAGTAAAAGATATCAACCTAGCAGAGTTCGGTCGAAAAGAAATTTCAATCGCTGAAACTGAAATGCCAGGATTAATGGCTTTAAGAACAGAATATAAAGGTAAGTTTCCTCTTAAAGGAGCAAGAATTCTTGGTTGTTTACATATGACAATTCAAACAGCAGTCCTTATTGAAACGCTTGTTGATTTAGGTGCAGAAGTTAGATGGTCATCTTGCAATATTTTTTCTACTCAAGATCACGCAGCAGCAGCTATTGCTAAAGTGGGTATACCAGTTTTTGCTTGGAAGGGCGAGACGGAAGAAGAATATTGGTGGTGTGTTAAACAAACAATCGAAGGTAAAAAAGATTGGAAAGCAAACATGATTCTTGATGATGGTGGGGATCTTACAGCTTTGATGCATAAAGACTATAAAGACATGATGAAATCAATTAAAGGTTTATCGGAAGAAACAACAACTGGAGTTTTGGCTCTTAAAAAAATGGAAGAACAAGGCACATTATTAGTTCCGGCTATTAATGTTAATGACTCAGTAACTAAATCTAAATTTGACAATTTGTATGGTTGTAGAGAAAGTTTAGTTGATGGAATTAAAAGAGCAACAGATGTTATGATGTCAGGAAAAGTTGCAATAGTTGCAGGATTCGGAGATGTTGGCAAAGGTAGTGCTGCCTCTTTAAGACAAAGTGGCGCAAGAGTTATGGTTACAGAAGCGGACCCAATATGTGCACTACAAGCAGCTATGGAAGGTTACGAAGTTGTTTTAATGGATGAAATGATTAAAGAAGCTGACATAGTAGTTACAGCCACTGGTAACAAGGATATTGTTACAGCAGATCATATGAGGGATATGAAAGATAGAGCAATACTTTGTAATATTGGACATTTTGATAATGAGATTCAAGTTGAGGCTTTAAAAAATTATAAATGGGATGAAATTAAACCACAAGTCCATGAAGTGACAAAGCCAGACAATAAAAGAATTATTTTATTAGCAGAAGGAAGACTTGTAAATCTAGGGTGTGCTACAGGACATCCAAGTTTTGTTATGAGTGCATCTTTTACTAACCAAACAATTGCACAAATAGAGCTATGGAATAATTCAGATAAATATGAAAAAAAAGTTTATGTCTTACCCAAGCATTTAGATGAGAAGGTTGCGACACTTCATTTAGAAAAAGTAGGTGCGAAATTAACTAAACTTTCACAAGAACAAGCTGATTATATTAGTGTAGATACTAAAGGTCCTTTTAAACCCGACACCTATCGCTACTAATAATCTTTAGTAGTTTAATGGAATTAAAATCGTTAAAAGATACCAAAAGTTTTTCAAAAAAAATTTCAAAGATTATAAACTGTGGAGACACAATTTTTCTTTTTGGTGAAATAGGAACTGGCAAGACGACATTTGTTCGCTATTTAATTAATCATCTAGAAGTTGAAAATCGAATTAAAAAAAGTGATGTATTAAGCCCAACATTCAATATAGTTTATGATTATATAGTTAACAAAACAAAAATTCAGCATTATGATTTATATAGACTTAAGAATTATAATGATATTCTAGAGTTAGGAATGCTTGAAGATTACACAGATTATATCAAACTAATTGAATGGCCAGAATTAATTAAAAAAAAACCAAAAGATCGAATTGAAATATTTTTTAAGTATTCCAAGTCAATGAAATCAAGAAAAGCTAATATTGTAGGTTTTGGAAAGTGGAAAAATTATAAGTTTAATGAATTTTAAAATACAACCAATTGTTGGTGACGCATCATTTAGAAATTACTATAGATTTTTAATAAATAAAAAAAGTAGAATAATAGTTATAGCAAAAAAAGAAAAATATAAAAACCTAGTTGCATATTGTGCAGTTAATGACTACTTAAGAAAACATAAAATCTTAAGCCCTAAACTATTTAATCATAATTTAAAAAGAGGGATAATTATTATTGAGGATTTTGGTAATTTATCTTTTTATAAAATTCTATCAAATAAAAAAAATAAAATAGAAACTTACAAAAAGATAGTAAACTTGCTTGTAAAAATACAAAAAATAAAACCTAAAGTAAAAATCAAGAGCATAATTAATAAGCCACATAAAATAAAATACTATTCAAATAAATATTTACATGAAGAATCAGACTTATTTTTTAATTGGTATTTACCTCTATTGAATAAAAAGAAAAAAATTAAAAAAATAAAAATAAAAATAAAAAAAAGTTTATCAAAATTGTATAATAAGATAGCGTGTCCCAATAGTTTTTTTGTACATAGAGATTTTCATGTTCAAAATTTAATGAAAGTTGGTAACAACATAGGTTTAATTGATAGCCAAGATGCTTTGATTGGGAACCCAGCTTACGATTTAGCTTCTCTAATTGATGACGTAAGAATAAGAACTACAAGAAAAACAAAAAATCAAATTTATAATTATTATGTTGAAAAAAATTCTAATATTAATCAAAAAAATTTTTTGTTAGATTTCAATATACTTTCAGTTCAGAGGAGCTTAAAAATTATTGGTATTTTTTCTAGACTTTATGCTAGAGACCAAAAAAGTAAGTATTTAAAATTAATACCCTATGCGTGGAAATTACTAGAATCAAGAATGAATATGAAAATTTTTTCTGAATTAAAAGAGAATCTTGATGAGAGCATTCCAAAAGTAATAAGAAAAAAAGTTATAAATAGATGAAAGTTCCAATACTTTTCCCAAAAATCTTTAGTCATCCTTTTACTTATGAAAGTGGAATATATAAAAAATTAAAACCAGGTGATTTCGTGAAAGCTCCATTTGGAAACACAGAAGTCACAGGTGTAGTTTGGACTCATGAACAGGAAACTAAAAAAGAATTTAAACTTAAAAAAATTTCAAAAAAATTAAATGTTAATAACTTAAACTTAAGTATGATTCAATTTATATCATGGTTTTCAAAATACAATCTGGTTCCCTTAGGTATGTCACTTAAAATGTGTTTATTGAATAAGGATGTGGTAGAGAAAAATTTTGATAAAGAATTCGAAAAATTTAAAATAAAAAAAAATGTGAATAATTTTTCCTTAAATAAGGAACAAAAAAATTCTCTAACCTTAATAAAAAGTTTTGGAAATAATTATAATGTTACTGTTTTAGAAGGAGTCACAGGTTCTGGAAAAACTTTAGTTTATTTTAAAAGAATTCAAGAATTGGTTGATAAAGGATCGCAGGCGTTAATATTACTGCCCGAGATTGCTTTAACAAATCAATTCAGTAGAAGATTTAAAGAATTCTTTGGCACAGAACCCGCGCTTTGGCACTCAAATTCTGGAAAAAAAAATAAGTCAATAATTTGGAAAGGCATAACTGAGGGAAAAATTAAAATAGTTATTGGAGCTAGATCTTCTCTTTTTTTACCATTTAAAAAGTTAGGAATAATTATTGTGGATGAAGAGCATGACGTTTCATACAAACAAGACGAAGGTATTTCTTATAATGCAAGGGACATGGCAATTACGAGAGCCTCATTAGAAAATATACCAATCAATTTAGTAACTTCAATTCCTTCTGTAGAAACATATAATAATATTGTTAACAATAAATATAATTCAACCAAATTAAAAAAAAGATATAAAGAGGCTTCCCTTCCTAATGTTGAAATTATAAATTTAAATTCTGAAATCCTAGAAAAAAATTCTTGGATAGCAAAAAAAACCTTAATTAAAGTAAATCAATACTTAAAAAAGGGAGATCAAATATTATTTTTCTTAAATCGCAGGGGGTACGCGCCTTTTGTAATTTGTAAAAAGTGTAATTATAAATTTGAATGTCCCAATTGCGCAGTGAATCTAAATTTTCACCAAAAATTAAATAAACTACTTTGCCATTATTGTGGTTACAAATCTTCATTACACCGAGTTTGCAAAGATAATAAAAAATGTGATCTTTCTTTTTGTGGGCCTGGAGTGGAAAGAATTTTTAATGAACTAAAAAAAATATACCCTGAGAAAAGAATAAAAATATTTTCAAGTGATACTATGGGAAAAAATAAACTTGCTAATATAATTTTAAAAGAGGTTGAAAAAAACAAAATAGACATTTTGGTAGGTACGCAGTTATTGTCAAAGGGTTTTCATTTTCCTAAATTAAATTGTATAGTTGTAGTAGATTGTGATTTCTCATCACATGGATATGATCTTCGATCTACAGAAAAAAATATTCAATTGTATTATCAATTAACTGGACGAGCAGGAAGAGAAGGAGATGTTTCAACAATTTATTTTCAAACTTATACACCGGACGATGAAATTTTAATTAATATAGCCAAGAATGATCCTTATGCATTTTTACAAAAAGAACTTTTATTGAGAAAAGAAAAAAAACTTCCTCCATTTTATCGACTAATATCTTTAATTATTTCTGGAAAAAGTGAAAATGTAATTATGAAATTTGCCACAAGTATTAAGTCAAAACTTCCTCAAATGAATGATGTTAATATTTTGGGTCCAGTTTTAGCTCCCATTACCAAATTAAGAAAAAAATATAGATGTAGAATTTTGATAAGATATCCAAAAGATTTGTTTATACAGAAGTATTTGGCTGATTCTTTAGATAAAATAAAAAAAATCTATGGAATAAAACTAGAGGTTGATGTGGATCCAATTAATTTTAGTTAAAATCAAGATTTGTTGGCCATATAGACAAAAAGATACAATAGAAAATGTTGAATTTATTCAAATAATCTCATACAAAACGAGTCTTTTAGGAGAGAAAAATTGAGTTCAAAATCTACATTTTCTAATTCAACGTCAAAAAGCTATGCTTTAGCTCTTTATGAACTTTCGAAAGAAAATTCTGAGCTAGAGATGATTGAAAATGAAATAGAAAGTATTAAACAATTATTAAATAAAAGTTCTGATTTTCAAGAAATGATTTTAAACCCCACAATATTAAAAGATGATAAAAAAAATGTTATACTTAAAATAGCTGAACAAAATAATTTTTCTGAGACAAATAAAAAATTTCTATGTTTTGTAGCAGATAAAAATAGATTATTTTTTTTAAAAAAAATTATTGAAAGTTTTTTAAATTTAGTTTCAAATAACAAAGGTGAGTTAAAAGCAAAATTAATATCCGCAAAGGAATTGTCAGCAGATGAACAGAAAAAAATTGAAAGAGAATTATCACAAGACTTTAAATCTCCTTTGAAAATAGATTATAAACATGATCCTGAATTGATAGCTGGTTTAACTATTCAAGTTGGAAGTTTAATGGTAGATAATTCAATTAAGGCAAAATTAAAAAAGTTAGAAAAAAATTTAATAGAGGCTTAGTATGCAAATAAATCCATCTGAAGTTACAAAAATTTTAAAAGAACAGATAAAAAAATTTGGTGAAAAGGCTGAAGTAACTGAAGTTGGTCAAGTACTTTCAGTTGGAGATGGTATAGCCAGAGTGTATGGGCTAGATAATGTGCAAGCAGGAGAAATGGTAGAATTTTCTGGCGGCATAAAAGGTATGGCATTAAATTTAGAAAGTGACAATGTTGGAGTAGTTATATTTGGTGATGATAGATCAATTAAAGAAGGTGACGTTGTTAAAAGAACAGGAGCAATTGTCGATGCTCCAGTTGGTAAAAGTTTGTTAGGCAGAGTAGTAGATGCATTAGGAAACCCTATAGATGGAAAAGGTGATTTAGATAAAAAATTAGAGAAAAAAAG
>Ga0114993_10000435_pt1 | contig 48785 bp, 44 predicted proteins | sample ArcticOcean_MG_C_FD_87042 | JGI IMG/M metagenome (GOLD analysis project Ga0114993, IMG submission 87042) | Marine microbial communities from western Arctic Ocean - ArcticOcean_MG_CB2_150 | ecosystem: Environmental > Aquatic > Marine > Oceanic | place: Arctic Ocean: Canada Basin | collected... | reverse complement strand
GAGTACAACACGATCCGGCCACACAGCTCACTTGGATACCGACCGCCAGCCCCAGAGGTCATCATGCCCAGGCTACAGCTAGTCGGAGAACCGAGATAATCGGTGGTAACGGTCTTGGGGGCAGGTCAGGTGCGCTATTGATCGAGCGTGAGTCCAGTTTCGAGATCATCTTCACTCAGGGCTCGGTGTTTGGTCGCCTCTCGACACGTGGGGACGAAGAAGACGCTGTTGATTGGGCCAACCGGCTTGCCAGCCGTATCGAATGCAATCCCCTGCCCCCTCCTGTATCGGCCTCAGTGTCGGCTCGTACCCGCGTGTTCAATTCTTCGGTGCGGCCGACGGTTGAGCCGGAGCCATCTGATGCAGTGGAAACAAGCCTTGAACCTATCGAATCCGCGTCCACTGACCTGATCGTCGAGCCGACTGCAGAAGCCACATCCACGGCGTTCGTAATGCTCGATGTGCCGCTGGAGCTGTCGTCCACTGCTTCCGTTGGCCTGCTCACCACCCTACCCTCTGAACTGCTATCAGAAGGATTCGCTGACCTGATCCTGTCAAAAATAGTCCCGGGCAGCAATCCCGCTAGCCCGGGTGCCAACGTGAACTGGACGGCCTCTATATTTAACGGGGGAACCGCAGAGGCTACCGACCGAACGCTTGCCGTGTTCATCCGTCAGATCAGCACAACCACTCTGACAAAGGTCGGAGAGCTAGAGTTTCCTGACATCCCGGCCAGCGCAGCCCTCGACATCACGTTCAGTCGACCGGCGGTTAAGAATGAGATCATCGAATTCATGATCCTGCATAGCGGTTCACCAGACCTTCGAGACGACAACAATCATGGTTCGGTCGTTGTCAGTGACATCATGCTTCCAGAGCTGATCATCGAAAGCCTCATTCCAGCAAGCGAGGCCGTCTACCCGAATCAGTGGGCCGAGTGGGTACTCACGGTAACGAACGCGGGCGCAGGCAACTTCTACGGCGAGGCCAAGGTGGAGTTGATTGGCGATGTTGAGGGTACGGCAACAACGACATTTATGATCGGGACGCTGGCAACTGGAGAGAGTGCGCAGCTCAGATTCGGCTCGCTGGTTGCTGAGGAGACATCAATCACAGCGAGGGTCGACTTCGCTGGCCTGATTGATGAGTTCAATGAGACAAACAATACGCTGGCAGACGTACCCGGGCTCGATGCGCTTCGCCCAAATCTCATAGTAGACGGCGTCACGTCCAACCCTGAGTTTCCGGAACCAGGCGACAACGTTGAGTGGACCTACTCCATCCTAAATCGCGGCCCCGGCAACTCACAGAGCTTTGATCTCACGGTGTTCGCCTCAATGGATCTCACGACTACGTCCACCGTGGTGTTTCAGGCTTCCAGCAATGGACTGGAGATTGGCGAGACCCTCAAAGGGTCGTTCAAACGAATAGCGGCGGCTGAAGAGAGTCTCAGGTTCGTCATCGATAACTCCGGCGCTCTGGAGATATCGGAGTCCGACAACATCCTAGAATTCGCCACTCATGAGCGCATGCTCCCTGAACTCCGGATCGTCAGCATCACGTCAAATCGGATGAATATCGATGCCGGTGAGGCCTTCACCTATCGCATCGATATAGAGAACTCTGGCTCCGGTGATGTGTCGCGCTACGCGGACATCGGCATGTTTGATGTCGTGACAGGGGAAGAACTCTCGACTACTCGTGTCGCGCCAGTGACCCGGGGAGGCAGCGTCACAGTCTCTCTGGATGTCGACTCTGCGGACGGTCAATCGCTCAGTTTCAGGGTGGATTCAACTTCAAAAGTGTTAGAAGCAGACGAAGAGAACAACAGCGTCGAGGTATCAGTACTCGATGTGATGACTCACGATATCAACATTGAGTCTCTGACCGTAGGAGTGCCCGTCGACTTCGTCGAAGAAACCTCCTTCCGATGGTTAATTGCCAATAACGGCCCGGGCCGGGCGTTGGATCTGAACGCCCACGTGACAATTTTTCACGCCGCTGGCGGGTCCACAGCACTGGCCGTTGTGGTGATATCGTCATTGGAGTCCGGAGCCAACACCACGGGTGAACGAAGTACCTCCCGGTGGCTGGCGACCGGCTGGTGGTGACCATTGAAACTCCAGATCAGGTTGAGATCAACGACCTGGACAACACCGCAGAAGTGCTGGTCGATGACCTTCAAGCGTAGACCGTCAAACTTTTCAGTTCCATTTCGCGCTATGATCTGTGCCCACACATGGATCATCGGAGTTCGACTTGGCATCAACGATCACCAGCGCGTCTGTCACCCACATCCCGGTCTGGTTCCGGAAAGAGGTCGGCAAGAACGCCTACGCTGACAACATTGGCCTCTGCAGGTCAGAGTGGCTCGTCCGGCTCAAGAGCGACTCAGGCCACGAGGGGCTAACTCTGGCCAATCGGTTCATGAACGCCCCCGGCAACTCATTTGGCTCGCTGCTTGAGATGCTGCAGGACCGAGTTGTCGGAGTGAGCGTGGACGATTTGCTGTCGGTCAACGGTGGAGTGGTATCAGGCCCCGGAAGCGGCACAGCAAGCCTCTATCGCGATCACCCGTGGTTATCCAACGCTGCATTTGACCTTGTTGGCCATGAAACCAATGTCTCGGCAATCGAGTTACTTGGCGGGCGCGTACGCAGCGAGATTCCTGCATACGACACCACCATGTATTTCCAGGACTTCCTTGACCCTGAAAAGGGCGCTGCAAAGTGCGCAGAGGAAGCTGCCGAGGCCAAAGCGGCTGGCTACCGACAGATGAAGATCAAGACCGGCCGAGGCGGTCGGTGGATGCTGCCCGAAGATGGAATGCAGCGGGATGCTGACGTAGTGAACGCTATTCGCGGAGCGGTCGGCCCAGACTTCGACCTCATGACGGACGCCAACTTTGGGTACGATGGCAGACTGGATCTGCTGGAAGAGTTCTTCCGGCAGACTTCTGACGCCAACGTCTTCTGGTTCGAAGAGATGGTCAACGCAGATGTCGACGATTACAAGCAGATCCAGGAATTCCGGGCAAAGTACGCGCCCAACGCGCTCATCGTCTGCGGCGAAGTCGATCGGAATCCCATTTCGCCCGAGTTCCAGGACCTGATCGACCAGGAGTTGATCGACGGCTACCAGCCAGACATCGTGACCCACGGCCTGCTGGGCTGGATGCAGATAGAACGGGAACTGGCAGGAACCGACGTTCGATCGGTCCCACACAACTTCGGAAACGGCCGGTATGGCTCGGTGTTGGGGCCACTCTTCGGATCGGTTTCAAAGACGTTCATATCGTTTGAAGACGAGCGCCAGCACGACCATACGTACACAAGCGACGGCTTCACGTTCAAGGACGGAAAACACATAGTAGGCGACTTCACTGGCATTGGTCTGGGTATCAATGAAGAGGCGTGGGCGCGAGACCACGCAAAGCACGAGGCGGTTGTAAGTGCCCGATAAGCAGATCATCACAGAAATTCGTGTCGCCCCCATCGAATCGTCGTTTGGCCGCCAGGTTGGCCGCAACTCCAAGGGCGATCTGTACGGCTACAACCAGCGCGAGTGGCTGACGCAGATCAAGACGGACTCCGGGCTCATTGGTATCACCAACGCCCGCCCGTTCATGAACAAGTCATCCATGTTGGCCTTGAAAACGACACTCCAGCAGCTCATTGGGCGAGATATTTTCGAAATCCACATCATGAGCGGCGAGCGAGTCACCGGCATCCAACCGCGCTGGCAGCAGTACATGCTGGACAACGGATTCGTCAGCTACGCGCTGTTTGACCTCATGGGGCAGGCACTTGGCATCCCGGCGTACAAGTTGCTTGGCGACAAGGTTCGCGACGAAGTTGAGCCGTACGACTCCAGCCTCTACTTCCAAGACATGGTCCACCCCACAGACGGCGCAGGCGCAGTCGCAACCGAGGCGAAACAGGCAGTCGAGAAAGGCTGGACCGCGCTCAAGTTGAAACTCGGCCGACCGGGCAAGTGGTTTGAGCCAGAGGCGGGCCTCAGGCGCGATATCGATGTGGTGCTAGCCACCCGAGACGCCGTTGGCCCGGATATCAAGATCCTAGTCGACGCCAACAACGGCTATGACGGACGGCTCGATCTTCTGGAGAGTTTTGTCCGAGAGGTCGGCCCCGCAAAGACCTTTTGGATGGAGGAGATGATCACGGAAGAGCTCGCGGGCTACCGGAAGTTCAAAGACTGGCGCGACAAGTACTCTCCAGAAACGATGATCGTGGATGGCGAGACCCACCAGGGTCGCCAGACGATCTACTGGCAGATGATGGAAGAAGGCCTGCTGGATGGCATCCAGCCGGACATGCTGCACATGGGCTTCTGGCCGTACCGGCAACTGGTGATGGACATTGAAGAGGCCGGATACGCCACCAAGATCTGCCCGCACAACTACAACGCCGCACGCATCGGCCTCTCTGGTGTCGTGCACTTCGGCGCGGTGACGGAGCGCTTCACGGTTGCCGAAGACTCAACGCTGGACTTCGACGTCTACGACTACAGCGGCTACAAGTTCTCGAATGGCCGAATCAAAGTGCCTGACACGCCGGGCCTATCGCTCACAGTGAACCAGGACCTCTACGCCCAACGGCATTCAACGCTGGAGACGGTGATTAGCTGAACGTGCGGTCGATGATCCCGCGCATGTAGCGCGCCTGTCCGGCGTGCTGCATGTTATCCTGGATGATACTCACCAGCCTGATGCCCGCCTTCACCGGCGGGTCGTACGACGTGTCGATGATCCGCTCAAGGTCATCGGAATGCATGTTGGCGAGGTAGTTCGCCGTTCGGCGATGCACGAAGTGGTGGTAGCCAAGCAGCGTGTCAGCGTCTGCCTGAAGCGCCGCCACATCATCCGGCCCATCACCCTGCCCGTTGATCGCCTTATCCGCATCCTTACCGAACCGCGCTGCCCAGCCATCGGACAGCCACGCCTCTTCGAGGCCGGTGGTCGTCACAAGATGGCCATCCTGAATCCGCGTCAAATGCCACACTAGCCATGCGATGGAGTTCGCTCCGTCTTCGGGGCGCCACGCCAGCTGAGAGCTATCGAGATCTTCAACCGCCTGATGGACGATTCTTTTGATATGCCCGTAAACGTCGGTAACAGGTCACTCGATTCCATGATTCCTCTTCCGGCGGTTGGTTTACGCCTTCAACATCCCGCGCTGTGCCAGCACACGCTCCAATAGCGGCTTCATGCCGAGTTCGGTGGCGATGGCGATGGCTTCGTTTTGGAGTTCAGTGACGCGATCAGCATCGCCTGATTCGGCGCGCTCCAACAGCAACTCTGAGTAATCGAAACACGTCCAACCGACCTCTGGGCGTATGCCGTTGTCTCTTGTGTGAGACGCGATCGATCGAGAGAAGTGGCGAGGCCAAAGTCACCGATGCGAACGGTGCCGTCATCTGTGAGCCAGACGTTGCCGGGCTTCAGGTCGCGATGAATGATGCCTTTGGAGTGAGCGAACTCGAATCCGCGCAGGATTTCCGTGGTGATGCGCAGCGCGTCTTCCAGCGGCAGCTTTCCGTCTTCGGCGTCGTTTATCAGCGCCTCAACATCGCCACCGCCAATGAGCGGGCCAACCATGAACGGCTGACCGTCCTCTTCTCCCAGGTCGAATATCGGCATGATCTTGGGGTTGTCGCCAAGGCGCGCCATCGCCTGCGCCTCGCGGATGATGCGCTGACGCGAATCGGAGTCGAGCCCCTCAGCCTTGATCAGCCCAAACGCGACGTCGCGGTCCAGTGTGGTGTCATGCGCCAGATAGACCTTCTTCTTGCCGCCTTCACCCACCAGGCTCTTCACTTCATAGCGGCCCTTGGCGAAGGATGAAGGCAACCCCTCACCCTGGCCCTCTCCCCCAAGGGGCGAGGGGGTAGCAGCCGATCCTTCGAAAGCCTCTGGATGGCGACCCGCGTCCCCCATCGATGTGAGCAGAGGCGGTGCATCACCGCCAGCATCCGCCATTTCCAAAAACACGCGTGCATCTTCGTTGTCTGGATCGGCTACGAGGACGCGATTGGCGCGTTCGCGTACCCCGGGCCCGTCACTCTGGTCCGCCGCTTCCTCAGCTTCGCCGAGGAGTCTGTCAATTCGGCGCTGTACACGCTCAGAAGGCATAGTCCGGGCATGATAAGCCAAGTTAGGTGAGCGCGGTATCTTTACCACGCGCCCAAAATGGTAGGGCAGGTTTGAATCCCGTCCTTCTTAGCACGAAACACGATGCGCTCATAATCGGGGAAGTGAGCGTTAATTGACCGCCTAGAAGTCCGGCGTCATGTCCACGTCAAAGCGGCCAATTGGGCCGCGGTCGTCGGCGTACCAGAGGATGTTGTCCTTGATGGTCATACCGTGGACCTGGAGGGGGTGCAGGACTCTGAACACGTCGTAGCAACGGCTGTCTTCCACCCGTAACCGGCTAACGATGCCAGCGGAAGTGTCGGCCGTCCACATGGTGCCCTCTTCTTTGGCCCACGCAATGCCGTGTACTCGGTAGCCCGGAGCCTTGAAGCGGTGGACTTCCTTCCAGGTTGAGACGTCCATCACGTGGACGTACTGCGATGGCGGAGATGCGATATAGATATGGCCGTCTTTCCACTCCAGCCCGTGGTCGCCGGTTTCAGGTCTCGGTTCACCAGGCCCGCGATGCTCATGCGTCGCGCTGACGCCCGCTCCGGGTGATTCGTACTTCTGCGCGGTTTTACCGGTGATCGGATCGACTGCGATTATCTCGTTGCTGCCGGTTGAGGCGATCCAGACGAGCTCATCGCCAATTGTGATGCCGCTGGGTGTCACTGATTCTGTTGGGGCATCAACCAGCGTTTCGCCGGTCTTCCAGTCGACCTTGTAGATGTGCTCATCACCCTGGTCGATTATCCATAGTCCGTCGTCGGCAGCTTGCAGTCCATTTGGCTTGGGACCTGGAGCCATGAACATCTGGATGGTGTCGGCTATCTTGTTTGCGTGAGCCATTCGCAAGGTCTCCTGTGATGTGATTCTGTGCTGTGATCAGGTGCGGCGGCATCTTAGCTGGTTTCTGTCCACTGTGGGGTGATCGCTGCATGTACCATCCACCCAGATTCACAAACAAGCTGGCCTTGGGCCGCGATGGGACTGTGTGTGCGATGAGTACGAGTGATTCGGTGGAAATCAGGCCAGTGGAACGTGGCGATGTATCGACGATTCTGAATCTCTACGGCGACGCGCTTGAGTCGGGGTCAGATCGAGACTCGAGTGCCAACGAGCCGTGGGTGGACTCAGCCTAGGACAGGATGATGCGAAGTGGTCAGCATCTTCTGGTGGCCGTGCTTGGCGGGCAAGTTGTTGGCACGGTAACGCTCATTATCCAGCCAACTCTGCGTCATCGAGGTGCAGCGATGGCGGAGTTGGAGAACGTGGTTGTGGACTCAAATCATCGCGGGCACGGCGTGGGCTCAAAGCTGGTTCAGCACGCGCTGGATGTGGCGCGGAAAGCCGGGGCATACAAGCTGCACCTGATATCTGACGTTGCGACCAGTGACGCGTATCCGTTCTACGAGGGTCTGGAGTTTGTGCATACGGGGCGCGGGTACAAGCGGTATTTGCTGGATGAGTAGGTGACTAAGGGAGGCACACGCCATGTGCCCCCACGTCTCGGTGGTCACACTGCTACTTCATGCCCACGATGCGGTCTCGGAAAAGTTCACCAGCCGGTGTGAGGGCTGCGTCTGTGGCCGGGCCTTCGAAGAGGGTTGGGCCAGCGTAGGCGTCTGCGTTACAGGTGGAGGTGTCCTGGTAGGCGATGTACTGGAACCAGCGCTGAATGTTGTACTGGGTTGCGTTGGTCTCGAACCAGTCATAGACATCCGCGAGATACTGGTTCACCGCATCCGTCTGGAACGCTCCCTTGGGCTTTGGGTAGCCCCCACAACCCGCGGCAAAGAGGTCGCGCTCGGCGTAGCCCCATTGCGCCCCGAACTCTGTGACCCAAATTGGCTTTCCGTTCGATGCAGGGCGACTGTCCAACCAGCCCCGGAATCCCAGAACCTGGTTGGTTGTGACGACCGGATTTACAGTAGGGATATCGTTCAGCAGAAGCGGATATGCGTTGATCGCCCAGATGTCGATAGGCGGCTCTTCGCCGTATCTGTTCAGATACTCGGAAACAAACTCGTTCCACCACGCCGTACCCGTGGGGTAAGTCCCGCATCCCTGTCCGAGACATGTGAAGAGAAAATTCAAGACTGGCGGGCTCACTATCAGCGCGGTGGGATCAGCCGCTTTGATGGCTTCCCATGAATCGTGAAGTTCATCAATGACATTGGTGACGTTGTAGGTCGAATCGCGCCTGTTTGGCTCGTTCGCCAGCATCCACGTGGCGCCTCGATGCAAGTTCGCCGCCTCAGCGAGTTCGGTCGGCGATGGACCTGGCTCGGCGCCGTTCAGCCCATCCAGACTGCCAACCCACATGATTTTGTCGCCCAGGGCAGGCAGAATCGGATCGTAGCCCGCATCCAATATCCAGCTACTCCCAATACGCGCAAGCAATTCATCCTGCTCAGTGGGATCCAGCGTATGCAGCACGATGCCGTATCTGGGGTCGGGTGAGATTGTGTCGCCGCTCCACGGCTGATCTCCGCTGACACCAAACTGCGTTGCCAGTTTTGAAATGTCGCGAATACTCACAACGCCATCGCCATCAATATCGATCAGTCTACCGCTCGAGTCGGTTGTGGTTGAGGTGATCGCCCCAAAGTAGCTGGCAACGATCAGCATGTCATTGATATCGATGCCTCCTGTGTCGTCCAGGTCACCGACTATTAGCTCCACATTAGGGAGCCGCAGCAGCCCTCCTGTTATAGCCACGCCCGTAATTCGCGCGGGCAGGTGGTTGTCCGCATCAATCACGAAACCGTGCTTTCCTACCGGGAGGCCGGTGACCCAGTAGCGTCCGTTTGCACCACCTGACGCCTGCACGGTTCCGCCACCTTCAAGTTCTACCGTTAGCACGGCCGAGGCCGCTATGATTGGCTCGCCGACGGCCAGGTTGCTACTGATAATCCCGCCCACGCTGGTGGTTGGTTCAGCTATCACCTGCACGCAGCGGCCAAACTCTGAGCTGTTGCCCTGATCGTCTGTTGCGATTGCGGAGATCGACGTCCCAACGCTCAAACTCACCGGGATAGTGCGATCCAGCGTTGCCGCACCCTGTGAGTTCGTTGTGACTGCAATCGTCTCAAGGAGCGCATCCCCCTCACCGTGAAGAGCGATGTCGCACGTGGGTGTTGAGAAAAACTGGACGGTGAACGCAGTAGACTCAGCGGCATTCAGCGTCCCTCGTACCGCCGTCCCTGAACCCCATTGCGACGCGCTATTGAGGATCGGGAAGTTCTGCGTTTGGTTGGCTCCACCATCAGAATCAATCGCGTCGTTGAGCGTCACGCCATCAAAGTTGAGGTCGATTCCTATGTTGAAGTTCTCGTAGATGAGGTTCGACAGAATCGAATTCCTGTCCCCTGACTCGATACGGATTCCGCCGGCTCCATTTTCAGCAATGGTGTTGCCCTGATCTGCCGATAGGCCTCCCACGAAGTTCTGAGTTGCATCACCCCAGATCGCCACGCCCTGCAGGAAGTTGCCGAGCGCAGTTGAGCCGTCGCTGGCCAGCCCAATCAGGTTGCCTTCTATCCTGTTACCGGTAGAAGCAGGATCAAATATCGAAATGCCCTCCGCCTGATTTGATGAAATGACATTACTCAGGCCGGTCCCTGAACCACCGATAGTGTTGTTCGGAGCGCCAACAATCATCACACCAGCCCAGAGGTTGCCGAGTGCGTTCATTCCGCCGGATGCCACTCCGATCAGGTTCGACTGAACTATGTTCCCGTCAGAGCCAGCGCCCAACATCTGGATGCCAGCGCGATGGTTGCCTGAAATCACGTTCCCGGCACCTGGTTCGCCAATCTGATTGTTCGGGGCATCGAATATCCCGAGTCCACTGATCTCGTTTCCAAGATCGGAAGCCCCAGTGCGATCTGACCCTATGAGATTGCCAAGTACCCGATTCCCACTACTCAACCCACCAGAAATAACTATTCCAGTGTCCAAATTGCCCGAAATCAGATTGGCCGCAGACGTAGTGATTCCACCTATCGTGTTGCCAGATGATTCGATAATCCGAACGCCAAACAGGTTCGGATTTGCGACCTGACCATCGGGACCGACGCCAATGAAGTTTCCGGATATTAGGTTCCTATCTCCGCCATCAATGCGAACGGCTTCTCCCGGAAACCCGGTAATGATCAACCCACTAACGTTGCTTGATCCGGAGGTGATTATCAGTCCCGGAGTTCCCGTACTTACGCCTGCACCGTTCAACTCGACCTTGAGTTGCGTCGTGAGCCCCGCTGACAACGCGGTGCCATTCATGAGTGAGCCGGGCTGCGTGTAGCCATCGATCACGACAGCAGCGTCTATGGCAGGTAGTGGGGACGTTGGACGCAAAAGAAAGGTCGCAGTGGATGTCGAGTAGCCGGGGTCGGAAACCGGAACGTCGAATTCAATCCGGGAGAGCTCACCAGCAGCGTTGACCGCTTCAATCGCGTCGCGAAGGCTGCAGTGTGTGACATCACAGACGCCGTCGCTCGTATCGTCGGTCACATTCACCACAAACGGCCCTGCGGCCGTGGTTGGAGCGCTCCAGATCAGCACGAGGAGGATTGCGGTAATCGCGGCAATTGCCACCGTGATTGTCGTCCGTCTGCCGACTGGAATTGAGTTCATGGCATTATGTAATTGGTCTGATCCCGGCGACGACTATCCGTTGCGTTTCAGTTTGCGTGCGCCGATTAGCGCGGGCAAGCCGAGGATTCCCAGGATGCCCATGTTGAGGCCGCCGTCTGTCCCGTTACATGTGCCGCCGCCAGAGGTGTCTTCTGCGAGAACGATCTCAGTGGTGGGCGCTGGGTCCTCGGTTGTTTCCGGCTGTAGACCCTCAGCCGTTGCTTCAGGCTGCTGTGAAATTATATCGGGAGCCAGTGCCGCTGTAGTTGGCTCTGGTGACGAAGGGTTGAGGCCACTTGTAGCCGCCAGGATGGCGGTGGCTATGGGACCGAGGACAGCCGTGGTTACTACGGGCAGCGATGCTGCCACGGTTGCCGTTGGCACGATGGGATTCGATGTCACTGTGGCTAGTGGCGCGGGTGTCGCAATCGGTGTCGCGCCAGTGGTCGATGGTGCTGGTGTGGCAGTTGGGACGACCGTGGCCGCAGGGAGGGGGGATGGGGATGGGTCAGGCACCGATGTGATGGTGACGATAGGTGCCGATGCGGGCGTCGGCGTGGGAGACGGCACAGGTGTTGGCGTCGCTGCCGGCGAGGGCGTGCGTGGGGTGGCGGGAGTTGGTGTAGGCGTCGGGGTTGCCGTGGGAACTGCGGTGGCCGCTGGGGTTGGTGTGGGAGTATCGGCGGGTACGGGTGTTGGGGCGGGAGTTGGTGTAGGCGTCGGGGTTGCCGTGGGAACTGCGGTGGCCGCTGGGATTGGTGTGGGAGTATCGGCGGGTACGGGTGTTGGGGCGGGAGACGAAGAAAGAATTGTGAGGGTCCCGAGCACCCCTGCCAAAATTTGGTTGCCTTCGAGTCCGAACACGGTTGGAAATAATCCATCTGTTACCAACGGAAATATCGAATCGCCTGCGGAATGTCGTTCTACCGTAAAACTGAGTAGTGGCCCGGATATGTCGGCCGCAGGGCCAGAGAGTAGCGCGCAGCCCAGAAGAACACCATCGTCAATAATCGATGTGGTTTCAGATGAATTTATCGCGAGTGCTCCTGAAAATTGTTCAATGCATGAAAGTCCAGATATAGAAATCGACTCATCATGTTCTAGTTTGAGTTGCAAACTGTCAGCCGGCTCACCCAACCCTGAATGCACAACAGTGACCTCCGCCGTATCACCAACATTCGCGAGGACGATCACATCCGGCTCGAATGTGAGCGCTCCCCCCGCGCCCAGCGCATCACTTCCAGCCCCGGGAGCCAGCATCACAGCGACCATCGCCACAATGATGATGACCGGCAGCGCTATTCGCATAAGTGGTCGCCAGAGGACGACCTGTCCTAGTCCCAGGAGATCACCATCTTGCCCGTGTCTTGCTTGTCGAACCGCTGGTAGGCGTCTACTGCGTTCTCGATGTTGACCCGTTCTGTGACCATGCTCTGGAGTGGCACTTTGCGGTCGACCACAAACTGCGCCGTCTCTTCCAGACCGAACATGCTCACAGTCCATGAGCCGTGGATGGTCAGATGGCGATGAATGATGTCAGGCGTCGGCTCCAAAACAACTTCACCCTGCTCACCAACCCATGCGGTTCGTCCAAATACTTTCACCGATGTGCATGACGCTTTCCGCGTCGCCTGCGCTCCGGCCGCCTCAAGCGAAGCGTCAGCGCCCTCGCCGTGGGTGAGCGCTTTGATCTGCTCCGTTACATCGCCATTACTCGGGTTCACCAGCTCATCGGCACCCGCGTTCTTGCCAAGTTGCAAACGGGCGTCAGAGAGATCAACGGCGATTACGCGAGAGCCCATCGCTTTCGCCAGCATCGTCCCCGCCAATCCGACGGGGCCCTGACCGAATATAGCGACCGTATCGCGACCTGAAATGTCCATCTTGAGCAAGCCAAGGTAGGCAGTAGAAGTGCCGCAGGCGACCATCGCACCCTCATCAAACGAAAGCTCATCAGGCAGCTTTACGCAGACTCGAGCCGCGCAGATTAAAGATTCGCCATGCCCGCCGTGCTCTGAGCCACCGTAGTAGAGATTGTCGGGGCCGGGGTTCAAGCACAGCTGGTTGTAGCCCTGTCGACAATATCGGCAGTGCCCACAACCAAGATAGTGGTGCACGATAACGCGATCGCCCATCTGCACTTCCGTTACACCAACACCAACCGCTTCGATCTCACCGCACGGCTCGTGTCCGGGACGTTTCGAGGTATCGCCAAGCTCGGCGGCTGGTCTGCGATAGGAGTTCAGATCACTGCCGCACATACCTGATGAGCGCACCTTTACGCGAACCTCACCCGGGCCGGGATCAAGCTGGTCAAAATCGCTAACCTCTGCGATCCGGTCACCGGTGAAAACAAGGCCTCGCATCTCTCAGATACCTTTCACTTTTGTGCAAATTTTGTACTGAGGCGAGTATAGACCCATATCCTCCCTTCAGCCTGTAGTATTTCCTGATCTCAGCGACCCCGCATCTGCCATCCATATCCTGAATAGCAACACTAGAACATTAATAAGGGACCCAAAATGAAGATCCTGGTTACCGGAATTACCGGCCGCGTTGGCGCCAACATAGCCCGCCGTTTCATCGACAACGGCCATGAGGTGCGCGGATTCGTGTGGCCTGGTGACCGCAAAGCCGAAAACATGGCAAAGGTTGGCGCTGAGATCTTTGAAGGTGATCTGATCAACCATGATGATGTGATGCGTGCTTCCGGCGGAGTAGATGCGATCTTCCATCTTGGCGCTGCATTTCAAGCCGGTGGGCCGTTCACGCCGGAGCAGTACTTCGACATCAACGTCAAAGGGCTTTTCAACGTGCTTGAGGCCGGTTTGGCGCTGGGCGACGACCTGAAGCACCTGATCTGGACGAGCACTGACGCCACGATGCACAAGTACCCCCCCGGAGGCATCGCCGAGCCAATTCGAGAAGATTCGCTGTCTCTGGTCTCTACCGACTGGTACGGCTACACCAAGGTGCTGGGCGAAAACCTGGTTAATCGATACGTTCGCAAAAAGAATATGCCAGCCACGGTGATTCGCTTCGCCAACGTGTGGGGTGCAGGCGAAATCTTGAACTGGCCGCAGTTTTATCTCAAGACGTTCCTGGCCAACTTCGAGGGTCGTACAGACGACGTTGGAAAGGCCACTTATGAGGCCCTCAAAGCTGAAGACGATGGCACCAACAAGCTGATCATCGCTTGCGATGAGAATGGTCGGCCATGGAAGAAGCACAACGTTGAAGTGCGTGACCTGGTGCACGGCTTTGAGGCGGCGTTTGGCAAGGAATCAACCTTCGGCAAGACGTATCAGTTGGCCTCTCCCGGACCGTTCACCTGGGACACGGCTATCCCATACCTTGCAGAGCAACTCGACTTGCCCTACTGCCGGGTAAATCTTGCAGGCGCGTCCACGACGTTCTACGAGTACGACATGAGCGGCTCACGGAACGACTTTGGCTACAACCCTCAGGTGGGCTTCGAGGAAGCTGTGCGCGAGGCCATCGCATATCGTGATGGCGATAGCGACGCGTTGATTAGCAGGGACTAAACCCCGGGGCAAATTCGAGTAGTCGATGGCATATGACTCGATTCAGCTGGATGACCGCCTGATTCTCAGGCCTCCAATATATGAAGACGCGCTGGCCGTCCTCGACATCATTGCCAGGGACAGCGCATACCTGGGCCAGTATTTGCCGTGGGCGGAGACTGTTCCTTCCCTGGAAGATCAGACTCGCTACATTCAGTCCCGTATGAATGATGAATCTGAATCGGACGGACGGAGAGCGGGAAAACAGTCTGAGTGGTACGCCATCCAGCTAGACGACGAGCTCGTGGGCGCAATCGAGTTGACGGTCACCAACGACACAGGGCGCAAAGGGGAACTCGGCTACTGGCTCGCCTCTCATTCGCAAGGTCGTGGGATCATGACCAGATCGGCGATCGCTTTGACGTCGCTAGGCTTCGCAGAACTACGCCTCAACGTCATATGGATCCACGCAGAATTGAGCAACACGCCATCTCGCAGCGTGGCGGAGCGGGCCGGATACGCGTTCAGAGGCAAGTTTTCCCGGAATATGCTCATGCGCCAAGACCCGGTGATCATGGCCGGATACTCCGCAGATGCTGATGAATGGGAACTGCCAGACTGACCGAGATCACAGCAGCGTGATCTCCCTACGTGATCTCAGGGGCCGACAGCGGGAGTAAGATTCTTCCTCAACTCCTATCTTCTTTACGCCAACTAACCGTGGATTATTTGATTTGAGCGCAACCAGCGTTACTGAGCCTACCGACGCGCCGTCGGTGGATGCGCCATCGCGCTTTGGCGCACTCAGGCACTCACAGTTCCGCCGATTCTGGCTTGGGTCTATCTTCGCGGTTGGCGCGTTCAGCCTGAATATGCTTGCCCAGGGCATCCTGGTGTTCGACCTGACGGGCTCAGCGCTTGATCTGGGCACCCTTGGGCTTGCGACTGCCGTTCCCACCATTACGGTTACTCTCTTCGGCGGCGTTCTGGCCGACCGCATAGATCGGCGCAAGCTCCTGATGGGCGCGCAGATAGTTCTCGCGATTCTGCTGGCGCTTCTCGCTACACTTGTAGTCACAGACGTGATCCAGGTGTGGCATGTGTACGTCATCGCATTCTTCTCAGGGCTTGCGACAGGCATCGATTGGCCAACTCGCAATGCCATGTTCCCAACGCTGCTTGAAGACAGATCGCAGATGATGAGTGCGGTGGCGCTCTCTGCCATCCTCTGGCAGGGTTCGCGAATCATCGTCCCCACGACTGGCGGCTTCATCATCGCTGCGTTTGGACCTTCATTCACGTTCTTCATCGCCGCCGCCGCGTTCCTGGTTATGTTCGTCACACTGATGACGCTCAAAGTCCCGGCCACCCCCAAGGTACCGGGTCGGAATCCGCTCCATGAGTTCATCGAAGGCGTCCTGTACATCGGCAGAACCAAACTCTTTGCCATTCTCATTCCGCTCACGTTCTCCAACATGCTCTTCGGCATGATGTATATCCAACTGATGCCCGCTTATGTAGACCTGTTTGGCGGCAGCGCCCGTGAAATTGGCTACGTCTTCACAGGAGTCGGGATTGGTGCGGTGCTAGGTACCTTCGTCGTCGGGAGGTACCAACAGGTGGCGTGGCTGGGCTGGATGATCCTGACCGGTGCCTTCCTGTCAGCCGCCCTCATATTCCTGTTCGCCATATCCCCTTACTACTGGGTGTCAGTGGTGCTTGCCGGCTCCGTTGGTTTCTTCAACTCCATGTACCAGATCAGCTCCATGACGGTGCTCCAGTTGCGGGTTCCTGAAGGATTGCGAGGTCGTGTGATGGGCATCTTCACGATCACTTACAGCCTGATCCCACTTGGCGGCTTCTTTGGCGGAGTTATTGCTGATTTCTCATCAGTTCGGGTGGCAATTGCAACTGGTGGAGTAATACTCACTGGAATAGTGATCCTTGTTGCAATCACTCAACCCCAGATCAGGTCGCTTGACGGCCGTGTTCTGGAAGCTGAGTAGTGGCTGCCGAGCGCGCTAACTCCCCATCCCAGTCCGCAAGCGCAAATGATGGCGCTACAGTGCAACCAAGCAGTGCATTCCGCTATGCAAAATTCCGCATCTGGTGGGCGGGATCATTTGCCGCAATGGCGGGCGTCAGGCTCAACCAGGTCGCGCTCACCGTGCTGGTCTTTGACATCACCGGTAGCGCCCTGGACCTCGGCGTTCTGGCCGCGTCAACCGCCCTCCCGACCATCTTTGTCTCGATATTCGGTGGAGTGCTCGCTGACCGCCTGAACACTCGTCTGGTTCTCGCGTTCTCGACGTCCATAATCGCAACGGTTCTTTCAGTGATCGCGGTACTTGTGATCACAGAGGCCATAGAAATTTGGCATATATTTGCACTGGCTGCGCTGAACGGCGTGGCGTTGGGTCTGGACGAGCCATCTCGTGAGACCTACTTCACGTCGCTGATCCCTAAAGAAGCCCTGAGAAGCGCCGTTACGAACAACGGTGCGCTGCGAGCCTCCAACTCAGTGCTGATGCCAACGCTGGGTGGCGTGATCATCTCGATAGCCGGGCTCTCCGCCGCATTCTTCATCGCTGCTGGAGGCTGGGCCGTGATGCTTGTCACGCTCCTGTTCCTCCCTTCCCGAAAAGTTGTATCCGCCTCTCGGAACCCGATCAGAGACCTGACCGAAGGCTTCAGATACATCGCCCAGCGCCGGGTGTTCAAAGCAATCATCGCGTTGTCATTCGTGAACATATTTTTTGGTGCAGGTTGGATTCAAATTCTTCCCGCGTACGTGGATCGATTCGACGGTGACGCCACGCAGGTTGGGTTCCTCTTCTCTGCCGCAGGTTTGGGAGCTCTGACGGGGATCATCATCTCCGGCAAACTCAACTCAAGCAAATACGTGGGGCGCGTGATCCTCGGCGCGTGTCTACTGTTCTCTACTTCACTGCTGGCAATGGCGCTTTCACCCGGCATGGCGATCTCTATTCCCGCCGCCTACGTCGCGCACCTGGGCAATGGACTTTTCATGATGAGCAGTCGGACGGCGATTCAGATCCGAGTAGAAGAACACGTGCGGGGGCGCGTGATGGGAATCGTTATGATAACCAACAGTCTGTTCGTGCTCAGCGGCCTTTTCACTGGCACGATGGCCGCAGCATTCGGCGTAAAGACAGGCATGCTCGTTGGACCGTTCATCATAATTTCAGCGGCGTTGATCATGATGGCAACGCAGCCTTTACTTCGAAATCTTGACGGCCGCCCCGACAACACCGATTGAACTACTCCTCAGCCCCACACGCCCGCAGATTCGCCGCAACAGTATCCTTTCCTGCACGCATATGGATCTGACGCACATTAGAGAACGCCTGGAAGCCCGAGAGAACGATCTTTCCCGGTTTGCCTCTCGCGTGGTTGAATCGAAAGGTCGGGCAAATCCAGAAGAGGCACATGCCTATCGCACTGAATACCAGCGCGACCGTGACCGGGTGATCCACACCAATTCCTTCCGGCGCCTCAAGCACAAGAGTCAGGTGTTCTTGGCTCCCAAAGGCGACCACTACACGACTCGCCTCACGCACACCATTGAGGTACAGCAGGTCGCTCGCACAATAGCGCGGTCGCTCAACCTCAACGAAGATCTTGTGGAAGCCACAGCGATGGCTCACGACCTTGGCCACACGCCATTTGGGCACGTTGGTGAGAAGGTCCTGGATCAACTACTGGACGGTGGATTCCATCACAGTCGACACAGCGTCCGCATCGTGGAGAAGCTTGAGCGCAGCGGGCGTGGCCTCAACCTGACTCACGAGGTGATTGAGGGGATTCGGCGCCACTCAAAACCGCAGGGGAACTTCCTGAGTCGAGAAGCGGTCTATGGGATGCCACTGGAAGCGCAGATCGTGCGAATCTCCGACGCTATCGCGTATCTGGCGCACGATATCAAGGACGCTATCAGGTCTCGCCAGATCACGGTTGACGACCTGCCTCAACGCGCCACCGATGCGCTTGGCACCCGGCACTCTCAGCGAGCGAATGCTCTGATCACAGATGTAGTCGTGACATCGCTGGCTTCCATGTCGGAAGCAGAAAACGGCGGGCAAGAGCCCATCATCTCGATGTCTGAAGAGCTTGGTGAGATTACAACTCTGCTCAGAGACTTCATGTTTGAGCGCATCTATCTGCCACTCTCAGACTCCGATCAGGGCAAATCCGCGATGCGGATCACGCAGGCGCTCTTTGAGCACTACGTCTCACACCCAAACGAGATTACTCTGGAATTTCTGGGATCAAATGAGAAAATTGAACGCATTGCAGCCGACATGGTTTGCGGAATGACAGACGATTTCGCGTTCAGAACCGCCGAGACGATTAGTCCCGGGATATCGGCAAACGCGTTTGAGGGCCGACTCTAAACCGGGGATCCGCCTTCGCCCAGCGCAGGGAGCAGCGTGAGCAGGATAAAGACTGCCAGGGCCAGCAGCCAGAGGATGATGTTGCGATACGTGACATTCATTGCGTTACCTGCAATCTACCATTGCCCGCAGAATTCGGCATGCGAACACAGCGTCGTTTAACGGATGATTCGGTCCCATTGGCCAATTGGTGCCTCCTCTCTGAGCGCAGCTTGATCCCAGGCGCCTTGTGCCCAATGTACGCTGCGCTCCCCTAGAAATCTGGGTCCATGCTGACTGAGAGGCGGCCGATTGGGCCACGGTCGTCTGCGTACCAGAGAACGTTGTCCTTGATCGTCATTCCGTGAAGCTGCACAGGGTCTGGCACTCGGAAGGCATCGTAGGTGCGCCCGTCTTCCACTCGATGCCGGGTGACCGTGCCAAGAGATGTATCTGCAACCCACAGGTGGCCTTCTTCTTCGGCCCATGCAATGCCGTGTACTCGGAAGCTGGGGACCTTGAACCGATGCACTTCCTTCCACGTGGACACGTCCATGACGTGCACGAATTGCGATGGCGGTGACGCAATGTAAATGTGGCCATCTTTCCACTCAAGCCCATGATCACCGGTTGGTTCAGACTTCCGGCCGGCCGTCGCGTCCAGGTGCTCTCGAGTTGCGTTGATTCCGGCCCCGGGGGATTCATACTTCTGAACCGTCTTGCCTGTATCTTTCTCCACGCAGAAGATCTCACACGAGTAAGTTGATGCAATCCACGCATACCCGTCGCCCAGGGTGATACCGCTTGAGTGAATGGTGTCGGTCGGCACATCCAGCAGGGTTGCACCCGTCTGCCAGTCAAGCTTGTACATGTGGTTATCGCCCTGATCGATGCACCAGAGACCGTCGTCCGCGGCCTGTAAGCCATTCGGCTTCGGGCCGGGTGAGATAAACACCTGAATCGGGTCTGCTACTTTGTGTGGCATAGGACTTCCTCTTTTGAACAGCACTTTGGGCCTGATCGGCGAATTCCATGAGCGAAACTGGCTCCGATAATACTCGCAACGCACCCACAACGTGTACTCTCAGTGCGCAATCTCTTATATCTAACTGGCTCTCTAGTGAGGTCAAACATGCAGGACGTAGTAATTGTCAGCGGTGCCAGAACACCAGTTGGATCATTTGGTGGAGCACTCAAAGATGTGCTTGCCTCTGATCTTGGTGCAGCCGCGATCAAGGCCGCGATCGAGCGCGCAGGCATCGCTCCTTCAGATGTCGAAGAAATAGTCCTTGGCAACGCACTGCAGGCGTCAGAAGCCGGATACTCGGCCAGACTCTCTGGACTCAAAGCTGGCATCCCACAAGAAACTACGGCGATCGCTATCAACCGGCAGTGCTCATCAGGGCTTGAGGCGATCAATATGGCCGCTCAGCTCATTCGCACAGGCGAAGTGGATGTTGCCGTTGCTGGCGGTATCGAGAACATGAGCCAGTCGCCCTACCTGCTCGGCCCATCAGCGCGATTCGATGGGTTCCGAATGGGTGATTCGACAGTAATCGATTCCTTGGTCGAAGGCCTTGGCTGCCCCGTCAACCGCTACCACATGGGAGTGACCGCAGAGAACGTCGCCGCCCGTTTCGAGGTATCTCGCGAGGATCAGGATGAGCTCGCACTCATCAGCCATCAGCGCGCCGTTGCCGCCGCAACTGAAGGAAAATTCGACTCCCAGATCACCCCCGTCTCAGTACCCCAGCGTAGAGGTGACGACATCATCGTCAGCGCGGATGAAGGCCCCCGTCCGAACTCCAGCCTTGAGCGATTGGCATCACTCAGGCCCATCTTCAAACCCGGCGGTTCAGTCACTGCAGGCAATGCCTCCAGCATCAACGATGGCGCCGCCGCAGTGGTGCTGATGTCGTCCAAGAAAGCAGCAGAACTTGGCGCCACCCCACGGCTCAAGTGGAAGGCCAGCGGAGTCTCCGGTGTCGAGCCAGCGATCATGGGCGTTGGCCCCGTTCCGGCCGTCCAGAAGGTGATGGAGAAGGCGGGAATGGAGATCGGCGATCTCGATCTCATCGAGCTAAACGAAGCGTTCGCGTCACAGGCGCTCTACTGCATCCGGGAGCTAGGCCTCGATCTTGACGCCACCAACGTGAACGGCAGCGGAATCAGCCTTGGCCATCCGGTCGGCGCGACCGGCGCCATCATGACGGTAAAGCTGATGGAAGAGCTGACCGCCCGCGATCAGGAGACCGGCCTGGTGACGATGTGCGTAGGCGGTGGCCAGGGCGTCGCCACTGTCTTCGAACGAGTCAACTAGGGTCCACATGACCAGAGCACTCTCGCTACTCTTCGCCGCGATTTTCGCGGTACTTGTGGCATGCGGATCTACCGATGAAACAGTAGATGAAAGTGGTCCGTCTGGCTCGACGCCAACGATTGTCGTTTCTCCCACTAAGCTACTCGTAAGCTACTCGTAAGCTACTCGTAAGCTACTCGCGCCAACCCTCACACCGGTACCCGAGACAGTACCACCGCCCACACCGATACGAGTGCTGGTTGTTGTGCCCAGCGTCGCAACTGCCCCTTCACCAACGTCCGCTCCCCCACCCATGCCGACTATTACGGAAGTTCCTGAGACGCACATCCCGAACCACACAACTGATCTAAGCGCGAGTTTGAATCAGCCTCCGTTAGTCATGACAACCACAGCAATCAGCACAGCGATACAGGTTCCGCTTTCCCCCACAACGATCGCACTCGAGGTCTCCATAGGTCTCCCTGGAGCCATTTCCTATATCTACTGGCTATCTGATGTGGACCTGGATGCGATCGCAGCGCATCATCCATCAGTGGCGGTGATTGACTACGCCTTCGACGGCTCTGACGGAACTGCGTTCAGCACGGAGGAGATTGACAACCTTCGAGATGAGATGACCGGGCCAGCAAAAGTGATCGCGTATGTGTCCGTAGGTGAGGCGGAAGACTACCGCTACTACTGGCAAGAGGATTGGGAACCCGGCTCGCCCAGTTGGCTTGTGCAGGAGAACCCGGACTGGGAAGGCAACTACAAAGTCGAGTTCTGGGACGATAACTGGCAGTCGAACATCTTCGGAAGCGACAGCAGCTACCTCGACCGTGTGATCTCTGTCGGATTTGACGGCGTCTACCTCGACATCATCGACGCCTGCGAGTTCTTCGAGGAACGCGGCGTTCCCGATGCCCGTCAGCGCATGATCGACTTCGTTACCGAGCTATCTGCATATGCGAAATCCAAGAATCCCAACTTCCTGATCGTGCCGCAAAACGCCCCTGAACTGGGCGAAGACCCGGCATATCTAAACGTAGTCGACGGCATCGGAATGGAGAGCGTCTATTACGGCTACGAGTTCAAGAACGTCGCCACAGACCCGGCGATAACTATCGAACTAGAGACAGCACTGTCCCGGTTCACCGCAGCCGGAAAGTTCGTCCTCACAACTGATTACGCAGTCTCAACAAAACGCGTCCAGGATGCCTACAAGCGCTCCCGAGACAACCGGTTCCTCCCCACAGTCACAGAAGTAGACCTGGACAGCCTCCCCGAACGGGAACCATTCCGATAATTCATACCCTTCCTATCTCTGGGAGATAGCCGGGATGACGTTGCAGCTCTGACGATTATTGGTGAACTGAGTGACTGCTCGCACGGGCAGATATGCCCGTGCCACGCCGATCCCCCCGCAAGCAAACCACTCCCCACTGCGACACAATAGTGACACTATGCGCCTCGCAAACCTCCACAATATCGCTGTCAGCTACGCAGCAACACCCGCTCTGCGCGATGTTTCCTTTGGCATCAACGACGGCGAACGCCTCGGACTGATCGGCGCAAATGGAGCCGGTAAGACAACCATTCTGCGCATCCTGCTGGGCCGTGAGGAGCTGCAAGAAGGCACGCTGTCGATCTCCCCCGGCACTCGAATTGGATACGTCCCGCAGTATGTTGAGGCTGATGATGATGAACTCGTCATCGATTGGATGCTGGCTGATTTCGTGTCGCTCGGCGACGAGCTTCGCGCCAGCGAAGAGGCGCTTGCCGATGCGGATGCTGACGAGCTTGAGGCTGCGACGGAGGTCTACCAGAAAGCGCGCGACAAGTACGATTTGAGCGACGCCGAGTTGTGGCCAGAGCGAGCTACGCGCACTCTCGATTCGCTGGGGCTGCAGGACAAAGAGAACCAGCAGATTGGCTCAATGTCTGGTGGCGAGAAAAACATCCTCTCACTGGCCCGCGCCCTGATGGAAGAGCCGGACTTCCTCGTGCTGGATGAGCCAGGCAACCATCTCGATTTCATGGGCCTGGCATGGCTGGAAAACTTTCTGATTAACTTCAAAGGTGCTGTGCTAATCGTCTCGCACAACCGCCACACGCTGGACCGGGTTGCGCAAGGCATCCTCTCGCTGGAAGACGGCACGGTCACTCGGTACGAGGGCGGATACTCTGCCTATCGCGCCACTAAGTTGCGCCAACTGATCGCCCAGCAGGCCGACTACGCAGCAAACCAGAAACGGCTGGAGCAGCTTGAGGCGTTGGTGAAACGCCTGGAGCTAACGGCCCGCGCCCGGCCCAGCAAGAAGGCAGGTAAACGACTGCGCTCCCGGCGCTCGCAGCTATCCCGTGAAAACTCACAAGCCGTGGACAAGCCGATCCTGGACACCTCCGCCATTGAAGCTGACTTCGGCGTGGAGAAGACTCGGGCCAACATCGTGCTTCAAGTGCGGGACTACAGCAAATCGTTTGGCGATAACTCACTGTTGGAGAACGTCGATTTCGATATCACCAGCGGTGAGCGCGTTGCTATCGTCGGGCCCAACGGCAGTGGGAAGACCACGTTGCTGCGCGATGTGGTTGAGCTTGGCGATTGGGAGGACGATGTCATCCGCATTGGCCCTAGCATCAAGTTCGGGTACGCCGCCCAGGAGCAGGAGGTGCTTGAGGGCGACTGTACAATTCTTCGGGAGATGATGGAGTCTCAGCCGCCAAGCGATGAGAACGCAGCCTTCGCCCTGCTCAGGAAGTTCCTGTTCAACCGCGAAGACCTGCGCAAGAAAGTCTCTGATCTCTCAGGTGGCGAGCGAAACCGATTGCAGTTGGCGACTCTCATGAAGCTCAAGCCAAACTTCCTGATCCTGGATGAGCCGACCAACCACCTCGATATTCCGGCACGTGAAGCGGTAGAAGATGCGCTTTCGGAGTACGAAGGCACGATCCTGGTCGTCTCACACGACCGCTACTTTTTGGACAAGATCGTCAACCGGGTGGATGAGTTGGAAGATCATGATCTGGTCTCTTTTGACGGCAACTTCTCAGAGTTCTGGAACACTCGATACGAGGGCATCCAGCGCGAAACAGCTCGCGTCTCAACCAGAGGCTCAGATCGCCGTAGAGCGCGCGTCGACCGAGCAGATCAGCGCTCGACTATCACCACTCTGGAACGCAGAATCAAAGAGGCAGAGACGGAGAAGGCAGACCTCGAGGTGCAACTAGCCGCAGCATTCGAGAACAACGACAACCGCAAAGGCAGCGGCCTCAGCCGCCAACTCCAACGCACCACCACCACGCTAAACGGCCTCTACGAGCAGTGGACGAAGAAGGCGTAGCTGCATAAGCGGCGACTCGATTAATGTGCCTTTCCGGTGCTCAACCCCCATCCGCCAAAATTGTCATCCTGCGGCCGCTTCGGACCGCGGGATCTCAGCGTGATGCGCGGGCAGTGGGCAATCAGCCAGTAGGCACCGTTTGATCAGGAGTGGCAGTTCGCCCACTACGCCTGATATTCAGGCTCCTCAAACGGGTACAGCGGCACCCGCCGCCTCTCAAACGTGAACGTATCGAGATCGGCCGAAGTCACGCCCGGACTGTTCACGATGATGATCTCCGCTGCAATCGGCTGATACGCCGGGCGCGGAGAACTCACGCCTTTCGCCACGATCACCCGGTGGTCCTCCGGCTTGATCCCTATCGAATACATCTGCTCGCGCGCTGTGTTGCCGCTGCGTACCGACGTGAGCACGATGGTCATCCCGTCCACCGTGCTGAAGCGTGCCCTGAGCCCGTCAGCGTAGTAGCGACGGCCACCGTGAGTGGGTCGAGTTTCTTCGTACTCGCCATCATTGAGCTCAACCACGGTGCCCGTGATCAGTATCGGCTCGCCGTGCATATCGTCGGTCTTGCCGCCAACGTCCAGCGAAATCTCCGCTCCGATTCCGGCTGCAATACAGGCCTGCACGGCTTCGGGATCGTAGATAGTCTGGAGATACCGCTGAACGCCCATTTCCTGAGCAACTTTCAGGATGTGGGTAGAGTCTGCTGACGAGCCGCCGCCAATGTTGTCTCCCGCGTCCATGAGAACTATCGGACCAAGGTGCGAGTGCTCAGATTCCTCCACATCAGCGAGCGCTGAACCATCGTCAGGCAGGAAGTTTTCAACGCCGTCCGGCTTCGGGCCAACGTAGCGCTCCTCCGCCATCGTCAACGCTTCCCTGATGCTGGGCACGGGGCGATTGAGGTCGACGCGCTTCTCCCACGCTCGCGCCGCCATCCACTTCGCGGTCTCTTCCGCCTTGTCCATGTCGCCGTCAGCGATCGCGATCCACGACATTCCCATCTCTTCAACGTCGGCGTAGGGATAGCCCTCGGAGATTGATGTGTCGAGTATGCCTTCCCGCTCATTGGCCTCGAAACAGTCATCGACCAGGCTCTTCATCGGCTCCTGGCCGGTGTACTGCTTGACGATGTTGACCAGCATCGGGGGCATCTCAATGAACTGGACGGGGTTTATTTCTCCCTTTGCTGCCCGATAGATCAGCTCCGCCGTCTTCTGCCCGCGTACCTTTGCATCAAGATGAGGACAGGTCCTCCAGACGATGCAAACGTTGGTATTTGCGACGGTGTTTTTCGAGATGTTGGCGTGCATGTCGAAGGTGATTCCGACCGGTACGTCCGGCCCAACAATCTCTCGGACCGCCCGGGTGAACTCGCCGTCCATATCAGGGAACTCTTCCGAAACGGCAGCGCCGTGGTTCGGCAGCAAAACGGCATCCCACGGCCCCTGATCAGCAAGCATGCCCAGCATCTCCGTGGAGATGCGATCGTAGGCATCCTTGGTTATCGTGCCGATAGGACCAGTTCTCGCGAACATGAGCGGCACAGCTTCAAACCCAAGTTCATCGGCCGCCTGCAGGTATCCGGCGATTGTGTAGGTGGATTCGACGTACTCTTCCACTATCGCGTCGCCGCGAAGCAAGAGACTCTTCTCAAACTCCTCGTACGTCGCTGGAACAATCGAGAACGTGTTGGTCTCGTGTGAAATACCCAGAATCGCGAATCTCAATCTGTACTCCTGATGTTGCAAGTATCTACAAACTCGAAACCACGTGCGATCAGTCAGACGCGGGCGCTGGCTCTCCCAGTGGCCGTGCAGCAACCTTCCGGTTCCTCTTCACGCCATATGCGGTATTTGTGGAACGCGATTATCGACATAGGAATTCCGACTGCAGAGGCGATCGCGGAGATTTTGAAAATGAGGCTCAAGGCGTCTGCTAAGCCAGTGCGAGCGTTCGCCAGCGTCTCATCGTAATCTGCTTCTGTGAGATCTGGGTGGGCGATGAATTCCTGCCGAACTTCTTCAAGGTCGTCTTCCGAAATCAGCAGTTCTGCGTGCTCAAACGCCTCGGCTGGGCCGGTCAAATCGCCGCCCAGGTTCGCGCTCAACTGCGCCGCCATGATGGCTCCAAGTGCGGCAGCTGCAGCGGCCATGCCAAACATGCGGGCGAACTGCAGAGAAGATGTCACAACGCCCAGTACGTTCCCCGGCATGGCGTTCTGAACTGGTGCAGTAAATGAGGTCCAACCAAACGACAATCCCAGCCCTAGGAATGCAGTTGCAATGCCGATATTGAGCATCGGCGTGGTCGTACCCATGCCGCCGACGTACCAGAGCGTCACAGCTGCGACGGCCATGCCAAATACCCCGCCCTCGCGCGGTCGGTTAAAGCGCGACAGCAGTTGCCCCGACACGTTCGCCCCAATCGCAACGCCAACCGCCATGGTCATCAGCGGGTAGGCCGATTCTGTAGCAGTCGAGCCCTTCGCCCCCTGAGTGAACAGCGGGAGGAACGCGGTGGTCGTGATGAAGCTGGTCGTAATCGTCAGCGATGCGATCATCGAGGCCGAGAAGACGCGCTCCTTGAAAAGCGATATTGGAATGAGAGGATCCGAAGCTCGGAGCTCGATCCAGACGAATGCCACAAAGGCCACGATGGAGAGAACCCAGAGCAGCCACATCACAGGTGAGAGCCAACCCACGGATTCACCTATCGACAGTGCGAAGAGGGATGCGGTGCTGAATATCACGAACGTGGTCGTCCCCGGAATATCAAAGCTACTCTTACCGCTGCTGGCACGGCCCTCGGGCATCCAGATCCACAGCAGAGCCAGCGCCATACCGCCCAGTGGAACGTTGATGAAGAAGATCCATCGCCAGGATGCGTAGTCGGAAACGACTCCACCGATAATTGGCCCAAGTACACCGGAGAGCGTGAAGCTGGCGGTAGTGACGGCCATCCACTTCGCACGCTGCGATGGCTCCCACATGGCGGCCATAATGATCCAGACACTGCCCATCGCCCCGGCGAACCCGGCACCCTGAACCACCCGGATGATCACCAGCTGAGTCATCGTTTGCGACATCCCTGCAGCGCCGGAAGCTACGACAAAGACGGCCAGCGCCCAAATTATGACCGTCTTGCGGCCGACCACGTCAGAAAGCTTGCCGACGATTGGCACGATGACGGCACCCGCCAGCGAGAAACCGGCAAAGAGCCAGGTGAACAGGTCGAATCCACCAATGTCAGAAACGATGTTCTGCGCAGCCGTTGCAACGACCGTCTGAGAGATGGTTGTTACAAACAGCGTCGCTGAAAGCGCGCCGATCACGAGGAGCTTTCGACGGTAGGGAAGATCTATGAGTTGGAGGTTGGGCGTCGACATTGCGCGCCTAGTTTAGGCCCCCCCCACGCCCGAACAAATAGTCTCCGGGGTGTAACCTGCCCGAACCGTCAACATATCGCTTTCCCCGGAGCCACCGATGATTCACGAATTTCGCACTTACGACCTGAAGGCCGGATCGACTCCAGAGTTCCTGAAACGGACTGGTGAGAAGGTTGGAAAACGCGTCGAATACTCGCCGTTGGTTGGGTTCTTCTACAGCGAGATTGGCGAGCTAAACCAGGCCCTCCACATCTGGCAGTATGACAATCTGAATCAGCGCACCGAGATCAGGAAAAAGGTAGTAGAAGACGGCGTCTACCCGCCCGATACCCGGGAGTTCCTGGTTGAGCAGAAGGCAGAGATATTCATCCCCGCCCCATTTATGCCTGAACTGGATATCAAGCGAAATATCGGGCCGTTATTTGAGTTGAGGGTCTACAAGTACGCTCCGGGCGGCATTGCAAAGGTGATCGACGCCTGGGCACCCTTGATCGAAGCCCGCATGGGCCTCTGTCCGCCTGTTGGCGTCTGGTACTCGGAAATCGGCACCGTCAACCAGTGGGCGCACATGTGGGCGTACGAAAGCTGGGAGCACCGAGTTGAGTCGCGCAAGCAGTTCGCATCAATTGGCTGGCCGCCTGCTTCTGGTGTGTCGCCGATTACGATGCGCAACACGCTGATGTTCGCGGCGGACTTCTCGCCGGTTCAGTAGTGACTCGCGCCCGCTAACCCCACTCGTATCTACCCGCCGCTTACGCTGAACGCATGACCTCAAACTTCATCCTCACCGGCCCACCAGGCACCGGCAAATCAGTACTGCTATCAAACGCAGTGGATCGTCACCCGCACCTGCGCTGGCGAGGTTTCACATCGGTGTCCATCATCGAGAATAACGAACGCGTAGGTTGGGTGTTCAAAGATTTCAACTCATCAGAAGGCACGCTGGCGCACGTTGATCTCGAGTCCGATGTCCAGATGGGCCGATACGGCATTAATCTAGATCTGTTCGCATCAATAGCTGACACAGAGCTCGACCCGACTCAGCCCGCAGACGTCTACGTCATCGACGAAATCGGGCTGATCTCCGCGATGCACCCGCCGTTTGGTGTGTCGCTGGAAGCCTGCCTCGACAGCAAAACGCCGGTGCTCGCAATAGCCAGAGAGAAGTCGACAGAGATGCTGGCATCAATTGGAACGCGGCCGGACACGAAAGTCTTGCGTGTTGAAGCAATGAAATTGGAGTCTATGCCGGATCAGATTGACGAATGGCTGACTGAGCGGGCATAAGACTCATCTGCCATGAGGGGTCTTCGTACCTAGTACTGCGTACACGACTCTCGTGTACACTATATTCGTGAAGAATGCCTCATGAAAAATATTACTCTCAGTGCAAACGAAGACCTGATCGAAGCGGCACGCGAGCGCGCTCGCTCCGAAAGAACTACGCTCAACGAGCAGTTTCGTCTCTGGTTAGCCGACTATACGCACCAACGGCAACGGGCTGATGAGGCCATGGCGTTCATCAAAGAGATGCAAAAAACCGTGCACACCGGTGGGCGCAAGTTCAGCAGAGACGAGATGAATGAGCGGTGACTTCTTCGATACGAACGTGCTGGTCTACATGTTCGACGAAGTCAATCACCGAAAGCGAGATATAGCCCAAAATCTCGTTTGGGAGGCGCTTGAAAACCGTTCTGCGCGCATCAGTTTTCAGGTTGTTCAAGAGTCGCTAAATGTATTGACGCGGCAGGCTAGTTCTCCGGCCAATTCGATGACGGCCAGCGGATTCCTTGATCGTGTCCTCATCCCTCTCTGGGTAGTCATGCCCAGCCCATCGATCTACGCTCGTACCCTGGAGTTACAAGCGCTATACCAATACAGCTTTTACGATTCCCTGCTGATCGCCAGCGCTCTAGATTCCGGCGCATCTCGACTTCTGAGCGAGGATATGCAAGATGGTCAGCGTATTGAGGGCTTGACGATCACAAACCCATTTGCTGAACACTAATCGCTAACGCACCTTCCGGTACCACCAGCCGCCCAGCGTAAACCCGGGCGATCCATCGTGGCCACTTGAAGTGAACACCGCCTTCTCTCCAGAACCTCGGTGGCCCCGCATGATGAATGTCCCATCGGTACCTGACGCCTCAAACTGCGCCGGAGCGTGGATTGAGTAGCCACCATCGCCGGGCGCGGTCATCCAGAGGTGGCCGTCGCGGTAGTCGATGTTGGCGGGGATTCCTGGTTCAGCGATGTAGTATCCGGTGAACTCGGCAAGCTCGTCCGGAGTAGGCGATGGCTCTGGCACTTCGATTGGCTGCACAACCATATCCGGACCGGGCTTGCCAGTGAGAAAGGTCTCGATCGCATGTCTGGCGAGCGGCTCTACGCCAACCAGAGGCCATGCGTTAGCCAGGATAATCACGCCAGTTTTCGTCGGAATGTTGTATGCCATCAACGATCCAAAGCCGTGAATTCCGCCGCCGTGGTTGTGGTAAACCCTGTCTTCAACACGAAATACTCGCCAGCTCAGGCACTGGCCACTCGACCAATCGGGCTCAATGTACTGCGGGCGGTGCATCTCGTGGAGGGAGCGCCCCTTCAGCACCTGTGCACCATCGCGCGCTCCGCCGTCTTCCCGGAACTGAAATGAGAGCCACTTCGCCAGGTCCTCAACGTTGGAGTGAAGCTGTCCACAAGATTGGACGCCGTTGAGATGGCGATAGGCGGCAACCCGCTCTTCGTCTCGAGTCTCATCACCCGGGACCACAGAGTCGTAGCCGGTGTAGAAATCCGGGCGCAACTCATCGGTTAGATCAAACACCGTGGACTTGAGTCCAACAGGATCGATCACGTTGCCATGCATGTACTCGGCGTACTCCGTACCGGAGACGCGCGAGATCACCTCTCCCAGTAACCCGAACGCCAGGTTGGAGTACTTCCACTGGGAGTCGGCGGGGATGACAACTTCGGTGTCGGGTAGCGCGTAAAGAATCTGCTCCCTGCTCGGGAACTCATCCGCAGCCCAGCTGAGGCCCGCCGTTTCCGATGATAGCCCAGAGTAGTGCGTCAGCATCCGGCGCAGCGTCACATCTTCCACAAGTCCGCCGCTCTCTTGAACCTGAGCGAACTCCGGAATGTGCGTGGTCAGAGGATCATCGAGCGCCAGTTTCCCTTCGTCCCTGAGCTGCAAGATAGCGGTGGCCGTGAATGTCTTGGTTATTGACGCGACGCGAGAGATAGTCCGACTATTCGGTGTCTCTCCCGTTTCCAGATTGCTGACTCCGAATCCCCCGGACCAGATGAGTTCGTCACCCTGAACGATCCCAGCAGCCAGCCCGGGCGAACCCAGCGACTCAAATCGCTGAACGAGCATCTCTTCAACGGCGTTGATACGGCTTGCGGTGTTAGTCATGGCTATGCTGTCTTCGGGCCTTGGATGGCGTTCAGGATGCCGCGCATGTAGCCGACGCAGTAAGCGATGTATCGCTTGCCGTCGGGATCGTTGATCAGCCGCATCACGTGGTCATAGTCGATCACTCCATCGTAGTCCACATCATGCAGAGCGCGAGCCACATCGGCCATGTTCAGATCGCCTTCATCCGGTGCGACTTCTGAATACTCCCCGTTAGCCGGAATGGTCCCAAGAACATTTCGGAAGTGAACGTGGAAAAGACGCTTGGCCTCACCAAACCTTTTGATCATCTTGAACACATCTTCCCCCGACTCATATCGAGTACCGACGCAGAACGTGACGCCGTTGTTGGGGTTGGGAACTTCGCGAAACAGACGGTCATATGCCGCCTGGTTGTAAAGGATCTGAGGGATTCCGTAGACGGACGGCACAGGCGGGTCATTGCCGTGCATGGCCACGTTCATCCCATGAGTCTCAGCGATAGGCGTGACCGCCTGGTAGATGGAAATAAGACGCTCCCAGAGTTCATCATGAGTGGGTACGCCCTCTGGCCGCGGGGCCTCTTTGATCGCCTCTCGGACGTCGATGTGCAGGTATTCGTAGTCGCCTCGGCCCTGGCGCCAGCTGTACTCAGCACCCTGCCCGCTATCCAACATCTGGCCAGCGGAGAAAATTTGAACTCCTAGCAGCGGTATTCCAACCGCACCAAGAACGTCGGAAGTGTGCTCGGCGTTTTCCAGAATCTGGGCGGATGATTTGTCACCCAGGTATACCGGCATCAACTCCCGGCTCAGGAAGTTTGCCCGTTCAATGGTTAGACCATAGCTGTCCAATTCCTCCATGACTTTCTCAAGCGCGTCCTTTTCAATGCGACCACCGGTACGGGTGTAACCATCCACCATGTCTAGCGTGATATCCACGTAATCGATACCGATCTGTTTCAGATAGGCAAGGTCATCTGGTCGTTCCATCCAGTCCGGGCTAATTCTCGTGCCGATTTTGATCATTTGGGGTCTCCGTGTGTGGCCGCAGTACCGGACATCGAAAATACGCCGCTTTGATTCCTCACGCCATACTGACTCAGGTTTGTGGGCGATGCAATAGCCGCGACACGTCTGGACAGGCAGGCTTGCCGGGATTTGACTATCATCCGACGCTATGCCAAATACGCCGTTTTTCTTCATTCAACTCAGCGACCCACAACTTGGAGCGCTGGCGAGGGTCGGTAGTGCCACTCTTGAAGAGGGCATGGCTCAGGAGGTTGCCCTGTTCGAAGAGGCGATTGCTGAGGTCAACCGCCTGCGGCCAGACTTCGTCGTCATCACCGGCGACCTCGGGGGATAGCGGTATGGATCCCGTGGAGATCGCCGAAGTGAAGCGGATCACGAACGAACTTGATTCGGCGATTCCAATCTACTGGGTCTCCGGTAATCGAGACATGACATTCAACGGCGATACTGCAATGCCGGAGCTGCTAGCTCGCTTCCACGATGAGTCGGGGACGACGACTACAGTTTCGCACGAGGGAGTGGGATTCATCGTGCTGTCATCGCCGACAATCTACGATCCATCTGAGGTCCCGGGAGAGTGGGAGGCGCAGTTAGCGTTTATTGAGGACGCTCTCAAAAAGTCCGCCGCCAGAGGTGAACGCATGAAAATCGCGTTCTCGCATCACCCGCTGTTCACCGATACACCCCGAGACCAGGACACGCGAGCACACCTGCCTCGCGAACGCCGCGAGCCGCTACTGAACCTATCCCGGCAGCACTGTGTATCCGCTGTATTCTGCGGACATCGCCATCGAAACATGTATGCGCGTGATGGCCAGATGGAGATAGTCGTCACCTCGGCGGTCGGCATGCAGTCTCCGAGTAGCGATGTCAAATCCGGTTATCGAATCGTGAAGGTACTCGACGATCGAATTGAGCATGAATATTTCGAGTTTAGAACCGGCCCTGCGACCGTAGACTTGGAATAAACGCTATTCAGGCCAGGCAAAATCCGTTTCGAATTCGAGCTTGCCCTGGATGTCTAGCTTTACCCGGTACAACTCTCCGCCTCTGTGGGCTGAATGATCGTAGCCAGTGGGCTCAAATCCACTTGGCCCGTCACTCGTTCCATTCCAACCGGTGGTGACGTACAGCTCATTTAGGTCTTTGCCACCAAACATAGCGCTGGAGGTTTGCGTCGCAGGGAAGTGAATCCGGCGCTCTTCCTTGCCGTCAGGGTCAAACCTGATCACACAACTACCACCCCAGATTGCGACCCACAGAAAGCCCTTTCCATCGACAGTCATGCCGTCAGGGATACCCTCTTCATCGCCAAGACTGACCAGCGTGCGCTTGTTTGACCAGTTACCGGTCTTAGCGTCCAGATCGTATGCGGAGACTTTGCGTGTTGGAGAGTCGATGAAATAGACGGTTGAGAGATCAGGCGAGTATCCAATGCCATTGGAGATCGCTACGTTGTCTTCAACAATGTGTATCGATCCGTCAGGATCAAACCGGTAGAGCGTACCCGGCGGATTTCCATCGTAGTAAGTGCCCGCGTAGAGCTGACCTGCAGGGCTTGCGGAGACGTCATTGAACTGCAAGTTCTGGCCTCGCATCATGCCGCGATGAATGTAAGTAATCTCCTCACCCTCGCGCCAGAGCCCAATACCAGACCAACTGGCCATCAACTTTCCGCCTTGCTTGTTGTTGGAATATCCGCCAATGTATTCACCTGTATAGATAGTTCGGCTGTTGCCAGTGGCTGGGTCGTACTCAAACATTCGGCCGGTCTGGATATCGGTCCAGTCCAACATCTGGCGTTTGGGCTCCCACACAGGCCCCTCGCCAACCCTGCACTTGAAGTCAGCAATCATTTCTATGTTGTAGGCCATCTATCGTCTCCGGGCTGGTAGCAGTTTTTAACCTGCCACTACCGATTATTGTGGGCGAGTCGGGTTTCTTTTGTAGCAGCTCTGCTGCACTGTGGATGGGGAGAGTACAACAAACTGGTGCGGTATAGTCTCGTTTCATCAAACTAACTTGCTTTCCTGGTTGTCACGTTGCCTTCAATCGACGAATACACATCCAACCCTTACGCGGCGCTCGGCCTGCGCCCGGTTATCAACGCCACGTGCCATCACACGCGAGTAGGTGGGACATTGATGCGAGATGAGGTTTTGGATGCGATGCGAGCGGCCTCAAAACACCATGTGATCATGCCATCGCTGCAAAAGGCGGCTGGAGACGTGATTGCGAAGCACACCCATGCAGAGTCTGGTCTAGTCGTATCGGGATGCGCTGCGGCGATTTTGGTGGGGACAGCCGCAATTCTTACGGGCAAAGACCCGGCGAAGATGATGCAGTTGCCACAACTCGATGGCATGAAGAATGAAGTGATCGCCGAGCGATTTCCTCGCCAGACGAATGACGAGGGGATGGAGTACACCCACTACGGCTACGCCCACGCCGTGAAAACAACCGGGATCACATTCGTGGAAGTTGGCGATGGCAAGGTGGCGGCTACTGAGGAGTTTGAAGCTGCCTTCACTGAAAAGACAGCGATGGTCTACTGGGGCACGGGCGAGTTTGGTGGGAATCTGACGGTTGAGCAGGTTGTGGAGATCGCAGACCGGCATGACGTGCCCGTGCTCGTCGACAACAGCAATAACCTCCCGCCCAAGCGTCACCTGCACCGTTACATCGACGCCGGTGCCGCACTTGTCACGTTCTCCGGCGGAAAGGGCCTTCGGGGACCGCAGGGCTCCGGCATCCTGGCGGGTCGCGCTGATCTGATCGAGGCCGCCGGAATGCAATCGACACCCACGCAAGGCATCGGCCGTGTAACCAAGGTGAGCAAGGAAGAGGTCATCGGGCTGATTACGGCGCTCGAAATGTTTGCAGAAGAAGATGAAGAAGCGTTGATCAGCGACCAGCGACAGCATGCCGACCGTCTGTTCAATCAGATTGAAGGCGCCGTCACAGCCCATGTAACACTGATGGACCCCGATCATGCCGGTCGTCTCTACCCAACCGTTCTCGTGGACGTTCCAGCGGACTCCGGAAAGACTGCTGAGGACGTTCTGGATGAGCTCGAAGCAGGCAAACCGTCGATTGCAGCGATGTCCGGATTCGATCCGCAGACGATCCGATTGGACGTGCGCCTCTGCGAAGAGTGGGAGATAGATGAAGTCTCCCGCCGCCTGAAAGAGATTCTGCGCTAGTTCACTCGCACAACGTTCGCTATCGCTTCGGTCAGTCGCCGTTCAACCGGCTTCGCGGTGACGGGGTTTTCAGGCCACTCTTGAGCTGGAGCTAGCGACAACCTCAGCAGAAGCCTAGCCAGGAACGCCACATACTCGTGTAGTTCCCGGGAACGCACTTTGTCGATAGTGCCTCCGGGCTCATGGTGGAACTCGGCGTCAGGGTTGCGCGCGGCGAACCGCCAACGCCAGCACATTGCGGCGTCAATACCGCGCCTCGCGAACGGGAAGTGGTCAGAGTTGGCGTCCATCTGGGCCATTACATGGCATCGAGAGCCGATCGTTGGCATCGGCTACCTCGCGCCTCGTACCGAAGCCAACGTCCACAAGCGGCGCATCAACGTCTACCGCTTCACAGTGGTTGAAGGGCAGGATATCGAGCTCCCTGACCAATCCGACAACCGATAGCGTTGCGGACTACCCGGACCAGGTCTTGATCGGGAACTCTTCCAGCCCCGCACCACTCAAACCATTGGCGACCATTGCATCCCGAATGTACTCAGCAGCCGAGCGTTCTGCCGAACTCCCGGCCCAGCGGGGACCGATCTCCCCACAAAGCTGCTGCAGATGTTGATCAATCTGTGACTCCACCCACGATCCACCGATCAAATACCGGTCAGCGGTTTTCCAATCCATCTCGATATTCTTTATATATAAATGATTAATAATGAATTACATAAGAATCAATCGAGGCGGTCGACTCATCGCTATCTATCTATGCGAGACTCTGCGCGATAGGAATGCCCCGGAACGGCCTCTGTACACAGGGACTTTGCCCACTGGTGTTGTATATTCAGCAGTCAAAGGACATTAAAGGCAGCAACGATGGCGTTAGAGATGCGGACAGAGTGTGAACGGTGTGGCAGCCACACGGATGCTGTATTTATCTGCAGTTACGAGTGCACATGGTGTCCTGACTGCACGAACTCATTCGATAGCATCTGCCCCAATTGCAGTGGTGAACTGGTCAGCCGCCCGATGCGACTGCCAAAAGCTAATTGATCCAGCTAAACCCACGATACAAGCATCGCGATAAAGGAACACCTATTGGTTGACGTATATGTATTGGGAGCGGGCACGCCCACCCCCACCGCAGATCGATTTGGCACCTCATACGTTGTGAGGATGAAAGATGGCCGCAGCATGATGTTTGACTGCGGCCCCGCAGCCACGCACAAGCTTGTCAAAGCCGGTCTCTTTCCTACTGAGATCGATCAACTCTTCTTCACCCACCACCACTTCGATCACGATATCGACTATCCCTGTTTCCTGCTTACTCGGTGGGATCAGTCGATCGGCAAAGAGAACAAACTTGAAGTAATCGGCCCGCACCTGACTGAATTCATCACGGAAGGAATCATGGACGAGAAGAAAGGCATCTTCGCCCATGACTGGATCGCCAGAGTTAACCATCCGTTGAGCCAGAAGATCCACGTGAACCGTGGCGGGAAACTGCCTCGCCCAAAGCCAGACATCGACGCACGAGACGTCGGTCCCGGACTCGTCTACTCAGGCTCCGACTGGCAGGTCACGGCAGCACCAGCAGAGCACGTGCAGCCATACCTGGACTCTCTCGCATACCGATTCGACTCCGACGAAGGCAGCATTGTGTTCACTGGCGACACGCAGCCCTGCGAATCCGTCATCAATCTGGCCAAAGATGCTGATGTCATGTTCAGCATGTGCTGGGACGATCAGGACATCATGGACGCCGATGGTGAGGCCCCCGGACAGTGCGGCACAAAAGGCGCCGCTCGCATGGCACAGGCCGCAGGCATCAAGAAGCTAGCCCTCGCCCACATCGGACCACATCTATCGCAACACGGCCCCATGGAAAAGGGAATCGGAGACGTTAAAGCCATCTACGACGGCGATCTCATCTTCGCCGAAGAGATCATGAAGGTCCCCGTAGTACCTCACGGTCATTAGGAAACAGGATGGATCTATGAAAGTTACAGCCCATACAAATCTAATCGGAAAGATTCCAAAAAAAATATTCGACGAGACAATTTCCGCCATCAAGGGTGTTCCACCTTCGATTTGGTCGGATGATCACGGGCGTCCTCTGACGACAGAGGTCAGAGAATTCGACCATCACATACAGTCCAACATGGAGTCTGTTGGATTAAAGGTTGATTCGGAACAGCGGGTGATTGACGGATCGAAGTTCAATTGTGACATCGCAATCCCAGAACTGTCTCTGCTTATCGAAATCGAAAAAGGAAAACTGCCTCGAATTGAGCTTGATCTCATGAAATTCATGGCTGCCCATGAGAATGACCCGGCTTGGGAATATGGATTACTTGTCGTGCCTACCAACCACATCAAATTGACATTGGCCGGACGAAACTTCCCGTATAAATATCTGCAAAATCTATCCCCGCTCGCGAATGCAGCATTTGCGCACTCACCCATATCCGTGGGCGTTATCGGATATGAGGATCCCCGAGGTGACGCTCAACCCGCCTGAGCTGAGCAAGTCTGCTCGTCCGTGCCGTACCAGACGGTGATCGTACGGTCGGCGTTCAGATCGAACGAGTAAAGCAGCCCATCTGGCGTTACTTGCAGGTCTGGCTCCGAACCGACCACGCACGCGCCGTCAGGGAGAGCTATCTTCACGGAGGCCCTGGGGGAACCCGTGCCAGGTTGTCGACGAACCTTTAGGTCATAGCGCCAGACGCCGTCCGTGCTCCGAACTGCGGCCTCTGGCAGCGTGTATCCGATATCAAACGATTTAGTCGTCTGCGGCTCAACAACTGTGAATCCTGAAAACTCCTGTACCCGGAACGGGAGGCCATCAGCGCCATCGAATGTGGCCGCCGTGTTTGCAGGCGTCCGCTCAACCGTTGAAGCTATCGAGCCAGGTGGTGCGGGTAGATCGGGCAGGGATGTGATCTCAGCCGTGGAAGGAAAGAGAACTCTTGAGATCATCCAATAGCAACTCTCACCCTGAGCAAGAGGCGCCTGACGACAGTCCTCACCGATTCCATTCACCGGGTTCTCATATTCTAGAGTCAGATTGCCAGCCGCCGTCCCTGTGGAATCGATTCGCGTACTGAACTGGAATGATCGTCCGATCAGATGACTGATCTTAGGCGCGTATGCGCTGCTCTCCACCACATAGAAGCCGTCGGTCTTGTACTCCGACAGCCCGCCATCCCAACCCAGTTTTCGAAACAGATGGACTGCGGCAAAGTTGGGTGTTGAAATTCGCATCTCTCCAGAGTTTGCAGCCTCCACGAGCGCCTGAACCAGCGAGCCCGGATTGGCGGACTCCCCACCAGTGAGCGACTCCAGTATGGCGTTGCCAAGAAGAAATGATGCGTATCGCTGCTCGTCCCAGTTGGCTGGAACATCCTGACCTGTCTTATCAACGCCCACCCTCAGGTAGTCGCGAGCAGCACCGCCATCGAGTGACTGTTTCGACTCGGCAGTGCCCACCTCTATTGGCCCAATGGCGTCGATCACTTTGGTCATGATGGATTGATTGATGGTCACCACGGTGCTCGGCTTGATCTTCATGTGGGTGAGGTAGCTACGTCGCAGGCGATCAGCCGCAAATGGGAAGTCGACGTACCAGTTCAGATCCCGGAATGGGATCACCTGCGCGCCTAATCCAAGCGTGAAAGTTGGAGGTGCTGAGGTCCATGCCCTTGGTCCCAACATGCCGTCTACATCGTAACTGCTACCGAATTCCCTGGACACGAGCCGTCCCTTGTCCATGTTGAGCTGCCAGACAGCGCCAAGGAACCCACCTGATGGCCGAAGCTCTTCCTCATCCTGCGCCAGCACCAGATGTACTCTTGGACCGTTGAATCCCAAAAATTCCTGTAGATATGCCCCTGCCACGCCAAGGTCCTTCAGCAACTCTGACACCCGCTCAGGGATTTCAGGGAGGCCCGGCAGGTTTGGTGGTTCGGCGATCAGTTCTTCAAGCGCTTTCGATTTGTCGATGAGGCCTGTAATTTCGATGCCAAGCTGTTCTGCCTCAGCGGGATCCTCTGCGAAACCAGCGCCCGCCAGTTCCTGAACGGCCTGTAAAGACTTCGCAATGCCATCCACGTTATCGATCAATTCACCAACAAAATCGAGCCACTGCTCCACTTCGACCATCGTCACCGGCACCAACGATTCCAGCACCTCAATCTCCGGGAGAACTTCACGCACCAGGTCGATGACCTCACGGGATGAGTCGGCGATGGCCGCTTCAGATTCCAGTAGATCTGTCCCAAGTGACAGCGCTGCTGATACTCCCGTGCCGTCAGCGAGATCGATGAGATCACCGCCTTCAGACCGGATGATCCGTACGTGTTTAACACTCTCACTGGCTGTTTTAGCCAGTGTCACTGCTGCCTGGAGTGTCTCGAAAAGCCTATCGGCGGTTTCGATACGCGCTAGCACGTCGTCTGAGAGTCGATCGTCATCAATCGCTGAGCGTTGATCTTCTGCGACCACAATGGCAGTCGCTGCGGCTTCAATGAGGGCATCAGATGATTCGAAGATATCTAGCAAACTGTCCAGATCGGAAATTGATGACGAAAGGCCGTCGACTGTGAGGTCAGTCGCGAGATCGCTTATCGGCTCAGCTGCGTGAACGAGATCTAGCGCATAATCGACCAGATCGGCCATTTCGCTGGCATCACCGCCTCGGCTCGGAACCCAGCGCATCACTGGCGCGCCGATTCTGTACGGAAGTATCCAGATATCGAGACCGCTCAGGTCAGATTCAGCTTTCTGCAACGCTGCAGCAATCCGCTCGAGTCTGGCGTCGATCTCTTCACTCTCATCCGTCGCAAATATCTCATCTGACAGTGTGACGAGTTCGTTCGCAGCGGAGCGTGCCAGCAATCCTCCTGCAATCGTCCAGGCGATCACGAAGGCGATCAGCGATAGAACCGTGTATGCGGCAATGCGCTTGCGGGCTTCGGGCCGACTAAACCTGCGAAATAGTAGTTTGAGATTTATCAAGATGGGTTCATTATGAGCGTTGAGTGGGCGCCCGGTCATTGAGTCTAGATAGCACCGGAAGCGTCATCAGCCCAACAGCTACAACCGCGCCCAGAATCGCCACACGCGCAAGTAAGGCCGCCGCCAGCGCAACATCACCATCCATGCCGCCTACTGCCACGGCCAGCCCTGCCAGCCCACCTTCCGTCACACCAATTCCGGCCGGCAACATAGATAGCGCTCCTGCCAGAGAAGCGAGCGGGTATATGGCCAGAGCGATCAGGAATGAATCGCCGCTCCACGACTCTCCTACCGCCACCATCGCAAGATAAAAGACCACGACCTCAAGCGCCCAGGCAAGCATGCCGAAGATGAAGTTTTCGCTCAGCGCTCTTCGGCCCAACATCGAGACCATGGAAGATCGTGATGTCCGGATGAACTCGTAGACTCCAAATGGCCCGCGGCCTGCCACACTCTTCACGGTTAACCGGAACAGTACGTACAGTCCTGTCGCCGCCGCCAGCAATGCTGCCAGCCCAATCACCAGAGCGGCAAGCTCGCCAGTTGCGCCAAACGTCAGCAGACCGATGACTGCGAGCAACGCCATCACTGCAACATCGTTAATCCGCTCTGCCAGAATTACCGGCAGACTAGCGCTGATTGGTATCCCGCTCAACTCCCGGGCGTATACGCTCTTGGCGGCCTCCCCTACCCGACCGGGAGTGAAGATCAGCAGCCCTCCAGATGCGAACGCGACGAACGACCTCCAGTAGCCTCCAGTCATGCCCGCAGCGATACCGAGAAGCCGGTGCCACCGAGCGAATCGCATGCAGTAACTGACAATTGCGATGGCAATCATGCCGATGAGCGGTGACCATCGAACATCTGACAACTCGCTCCGTGCGCCGTCAACATCACCCAGCACGATAATCAATGCGATCGCAGCGCCAATGATCGCGAACCCCGTCGTGACTCTGATCAGCCGATTCCCTCGTCTCGACTCCCTCTGGAGTTCGTCTGGATAGGACCCGTCAGACCCAGTCACCTGTCCAGTACCTCAAGACGGCCCAGAACAGTAACCCGATCGTTCTCATATACCGGGCCAAATCCGGCTGAGAGCAACCCAGGCGGAGGCACGGGCACGATCTCTTTGTCCAGGAACACGTACTGGATGTTCTCTTGCGCCACTATCTCATCAACCTCAGGAGCGGTGATCCCGGCATCGATCAGGCGATTGGCCTGCCTTCCTTGACGTTGCTCTTCATCAAATATCAGGAACTCTTCAGTGGCGCTGTACGCCTGGATGTGGGCGTAGCCCTCAATCCACCAGCCGAAGTTGTGGCCACGCAGCGCTGGCGAAGACGCCACCCTTGCATCGGGTTCGCCATTCACTCGCAACCAGTCCAGGCCGCTTATTACCTGATGATCAAGCACTCGATACCAATCCTCCGCAATCAGGGTACGGCGATGGCCTAGTGCTAGCATCAGCAGCACAGCCAAGAACGCCCCAAATAACAACAGCGCTCGTAGGGCTGACTGATCAGACGACCATCGGCTGTAGGCCCAGCTGCCAGCAATGCCCAGCCAGAGCACAAGCGCAACTTCCAACAGCTCGAGAAATCGAAGTTCCAGCAGTCCTAGAATTCCGACGATGGCCAGTAGCGATAGCGCCACTGCGACCTCGAATACAGGTCCGCGGATCTTGATTCGAGAGATAAAAACGCCGATTGAGATTACTCCGGCGGCAAGCCAGAACAGTGATTCCCATCGCCAGCCGGTGTCGAAGAAATCGAACAACTGCCCGTATGTGAGGCCGGGAGTGCCGGATGGCGCCTGGCTTGAATCAAGAAAATAGGTCGAATAAACGAAGACCATTGGCAGCGCTAGCAAGATGCCTGGAGCGAGCCACCAACCCAACGGCGACAGGTTGTTCCACTGCCTGCCGCCAGTTGAGCCATACACCCGAACCTGAGCCAGTATGACGACCACCGGGACCGCGATAACCAGTCCGACAACGGCCATGGCGTGTGTCGCGACTGTGAGGCCGGTGAGAAGACCGGCGACGATCAACCAGCGGTTGTTTCGACGCTCAATCCCATGACCGAGCGCTACCAGCGTCATCAACAGAAATCCTGTACCTGCAAGCTGTGGATACCCGCCAAACGAGAGCACCTCTGCGTGATACGAGGAGAGCGTTGGAAGCACCGCCAGACCAACGGCCAATCGCCACGGCAGTATCTGTCGGAACAAGAAATAGAGCGGAACAGCTACCACCAACGACGATGCGAATCCGATAAGCTTCAGCGACAACATAGCGCCAACAATTCGCTCGAGCACACCGACCCCGAATGGGATTACAGGTGGGTACTGATCCAACCCAGCTTTGATGTCGTCGCCGGTAAGAATCTGGTGTCCAAATGCAAGCCACTGTCCGCCATCAGAGCCGGGCGGGGCTGCAAAGTGCGTGAACTGAGCCCAGCGATACACCGACACCAAGAATAGAACCCCAAACAGCACCCAGATGCCGGATGAACTCGCTGGTTCCGCTATTAAATCCTTGATTCGTCTGCTGATCGCGCTCGCGACAGAAGACTGGGATTCTCCGGCGTGAGTACTCATCTTCCTGTCATTCAGCTTTTTCGAGGATCGATTCCATCAGTTGAACCACGCGGGTGCCGTCTTCCGCCGTAGTAGGAGGCTCAACGGCGCCTTCAACGGCATCTATAAATTGGGATACGAGCAGACCATGCCCGTAGTCGCCTTTGCCACGCAAGACCCTGAGACCCGATGAGAATGTGCCAACCCAGTGCTGCATGGACGTCCGAAGGCTCACGCCCAGAACGTCTTTCCGATTGTGCGCGGTCTCAGCAGGAAGATCGATCATGATGTCTCTGAACAGGTCAATGATCAGGATCTTCTTCTCGCAGACCAGCGTGACATACCACTCAGACAGTGGCGCACCGGTGATCATGGATAGCGTGGCATCGCCTCGCTCCCCCACCAGTTGAGCTTCTGTGCGCTCGACGGGCTGCCCATTAGGCGCATTGCGCAGGTCTCGCCATGCAGTCGCCACGTCCAGCTCGCCAACGAACTCTCGCATGAGATACAGCAGATGCGGCGCCTCATCGAAGAACAGGCCTCCGGGAAGATCGTCGTACCAGGTGGGTAACCGACGATTCCAACTGCTCAACTGAACTCCGGATGCTGAGATTACCGCACCGGCACGACCAGACTCGATCAGTTGTTTTGCTCGTCGGGTTGAGTTGGCATAAAGAAAATTGTGCGATGGGGCCACGATCAGATTGGCAGCAGCAGCCAGTGCCGCGACCTTCTCTCCATCAGCACCAATCAGCGTGAACGGCTTCTCCACCAGAACGTGCTTGCCAGCCTCAAGGCTCTGCGTGATCAGCTCAAAGTGAGCCTGGGGTGGCGTGCAAATGACCACTGCGTCAATCTGTTGATCCAGCAGCCCATCAACGCTGGCGTGAAATTCACGTGCGCCGTATTTGCGTGCGGCAACACCGGCACGATCAGAGTTGCGATCGAACACAGCGACAATATTGGCGTTCTTTGCCCTCTTAAGAGCTGGAAGGTGGCGATCTGTTGCCACCCATCCAGCGCCAATGACGCCTACGTTCACCGTCAACTTAGTTGCCCGTCCCTTGCGGTGTCATCTCGAAGTAGAGAGCCTCTGTGCGTTCAATCACGCGTTGCCACGTGTACTCACTTCGAACCGTCTCTAGATTTCGCAGCCCCATCCTCGCCGCACCATCGGGATCGCTCAGAACCATTGCAATTGCGTCCGCCAATTCCGCGGAATCCCCCACCGGGGTTAGATATCCATTCTGACCGTCCACTATCAGTTCTGGCGTTCCACCCACAGGCGTTGCGACTACGGGCAATCCGGTTGCCATGGCTTCCAGCACGGTTAATGGCATCCCTTCCAGGGTAGAGGGCCTTGAGAATACAGTCGCTCCACGCAACAGGTCCGGCACATCAGACCTGTGTCCTAGAAACTCTACCGAATCTTCGACCCCAAGGCTCTCGACGAGTTTGCGCAGGCTTGAATTCGTTGGGCCATCGCCCGCAATAACAAACCTGACGTTCGGCACACTTCTGAGCACACCAGGAACCGACTTGACCAGCGTATCCATACCTTTGTTGGGCACTAGCCTCCCAACGGCCAGAACAGTTGGGATTTTAGGCACCTGCTCAGCCGGAAAAAACAGCGACGTATCAACGCCATTGGGGATCACCTGAACCTGCGATGAACTTGCGCCAAGACTACCTGCGTGTGATGCGACTGCTGCAGAAACCCCTGTGATCCTATCGGCAGACCGGACTATGCATCGGCCGACTGTCTTCTCGTAAAGCGTCGTCAGCGCCTTCACGGCGGAGAACCCACCTCCCATGTCGCCAAGATGCATCGTGAGCAGTACTGGCGTGGAGCTGAACCTGGCGACCAGCGCAGCGGCTTCCGAGTTTCGGAAAAAGAGATTGTGAACGTGGATCAGGTCGGGCTTGAAGGTGCGCAATTCAGAAATCAACGCAGGGATTGTATGAACTGAAATCGCGAATTGAACACCAACAATCCCGGTAAGGTCGAGCGCTGGCACTCTAGATATGGTGAGGTTGCCGCGTTCTTCTCGTCGCTCACCACCTCTGGTATTCAGAGTGAGGACATGAATCTGATGACCTCGGTCAGCCATGCCGCGGCTGAGTTGGTCGACGACAACCTCAACTCCTCCGCCGGAGTGTGGAGGGAAGTAGTCCGTCAGCATCAGGATGCGCATCGCAGACCCTGGCCGGATCAATCGTTCAGGATAGTCGTCGTCGTGCCAGGTGCAGCAAGTTAATGATGCCGTCTCGCCAGACGTTTAGTTTGGAATCACCAACTCGGTAACTGTACTTGATTGGCACTTCAGCACAGCGAACTTTGAGTCTGGAGCCAGCTTCTAGCTTGATCTCCTGGGAGAGTGCCATACCGCCGGCCTTAAGATTCATGCGGTCAAGAAGCTCTGCTCGGAACACCCACATACCTGACTGGGAATCCTTGAATGGATGCCGGAATAGTATGCGAGTGAATCCCGTTAGAAAGGCGTTTCCAATACGGTTTCTCTTGCTCATCACGCCATTGGTCATGAGCGTGAGGCGATTGGTGTTTATGAAATCCAGTTCATCGTCGTGAAGGCTTGAAACCAGCTCTGGCATCACTTCTGATGGGTACGTACTGTCAGCGTCCATGGTGCAGATGAACGCACCGTGAGCCTCTTTGAAGCCACGCCTGTACGCGTTTCCGTACCCTCGTTTGGCCTCCGCTATCACCCGTGCGCCTGACGCAGTGGCAATCTCTGCAGTTCGGTCAGTTGAGCCGTTATCTACTATAACAATCTCTACACGCAGGCCTCGCTTCTCGAACTCATCGAGTGGCACACTGGCGATCGTCTCGCCAATTGCCGCCTCCTCGTTGAGCGCAGGCATGATGATCGATACGAGGTCTGGCTCACGCAACGCCGCCGCAACCGGTGCCTGCGTTGCGCCATTCGCATGAATTGCACGCGCTGAAGCCGTCTCAGCTCTCGCTGAGATCTGCTCTGGTTTTCGCGTTGCGGTAGACATCGTGCTCTATATCTTCGCTTATCCAGCAGGTAATGCGGTAGGCTCAGCTGTCGGTTCAGGAGTTGGCACCGGAGTCGGATCCGGTGTTGCAGTTGCCGGAACTGCGGTTGGCTCCGGTGTCGCAGTCGGAACTACTGGGGTCGGAACTGGGGTTGGCGTGGGGAAGCCTACTCCCCCTCGCGATGCAAACATAAACGGGTCTGAAGATGCCTTCATGCGCGTCATAAACTGGTTGAGGTCAGATGAACTCAGGTACGTGTAGTAAGTAGAAATTGCTACACGCAGCGGTCGGGTCTGATCCAGGTAGTAACCAAACTTGTCGATGCGATCGCGGAGACCAGGGTATGCCCTCTGCATGAACTCAGAAACGTTTGTTTCGTCGGCATAGTTGTCTGCCAGCTGGTCGAATGGCCCATCGTAGTAATCATTCCGATTAACGGATAGCCGACGGATAGCCGATAAAATCTTGCGATTCCCGTGCTGCGCGTCTACGTAGAACGCAAACCCGCTCTTCTTTGCCAGCAACACATCAGCATGGCCGGGCAGAAGGCTCAGGGTGTCAGGAACCACTTCCTCTTCGTTCAGAACCCATAAGAAGTAATTCTCCACGCGGTTGAACAGCAGGAAGAACTGAAGTCCAGACTCATCAAACGTTCGCTGAATGAACGTCTCACCAAGTCCCAGAGGGAAGGTCTGAGGGCGATCTTGCCGAAGCTCGTGGAAATTGAATTTGACGGTTTTACCTTCAAATTCAACGTTGTAGGCGTACGGCTCCACCTGACGCACAAACACACCGTCCGGCTCATTGAAAAACTTGGAACGGGTTATACCGCTTCGCTGTCCAAGAGGAAACTCATCAAACTCAAAATACGCGAATGACAGTTCGCCGTCATCACGGGCACCCGCAGGTAATCGAATGTTGCCCCAGAACTGCCGTTCCTCTGCGTAGAGTACAAAGTAGTAGTAGTTCTCAGACGGATAGACGATCACTTCATCCGGCAACCTGTTGAAGATGTGCTTGAAGACCTCATCAACGTTGGTGATATCCAGATCAAATGAAGAAAGACCTTCAATGATCCTCTGATTGAACAATAGATACTGATCTGGTTGGTCCTCGGCAAACACAACGTCAGACGTGCCGTCGCTAGGGATGCCCGGCAACGTCGTGTTGCTTGCTGATCCAGGTGCTGATGTCGCAGTTGGTGCAGGTGTTGGGGCCACCGTTGGCACTACTACTACCTCTGGCTCTGGTTCTTGCTCTGGTACTAGTGTGGACGTTGGGACGTTCTGAAACAGCGCGACTGTAGCTTGCAACCCAGGAGTCGCACCCGCAGTTGCGGTGTCCTCTGTCTCGTTACTGGTCGTGCATGCCATGATCAGCACCAGTGTGAAAGCGAATATCCCACGACCCAACAAACCCGGCCGTGAATTTCGGCTCATTAACACTCTTTCAAAAACTTACTTAGCCTCAGGGAAGTAGTTCCAGAGGCACGGGACGACATGAGCCGTCCCCGCCTATGGATTTACGTACGGCTGTGGAGGTCCACTTGGATCGAAGAGGAGATTCCGATTTGCATCGATAATTATGTCTTCACCCAGATCGTACCAACCATTGAGGTTGGTGTCTCTGAAATAGACACTCAGCAAGTCACCCACGGCATTCAACGAACAGACACCAGGCTCGGTATCAACCAGGCTGCTGTCAATATCCAATATCACGTCGTCAATACCCTCGTCATAGACTCCGTTCTTGTTGTTATCAAGTACGAAGTCATCACCCGCCGAAATTATGGCGTCGAAGTCGTTATCAAACATGATCAAGTGCGCATTCAGTGCGCTTAGCACGAACGGCTCCGTGCTTGTCGGACCATGCCAGGTCGGCTGGAAGCTTGTCAGCGTGAATGGCGTAGACGTGCTCTCAAGGCTCAATGGCGTAGACGTGGCTCCGTCATCATGCGTCACCGCACCATCGCTGTCCAACACCATGTCCGTAGTCGTCGAATAGTCTGCTGGCGGGATGCTTGACGTTTGTGGATCGTGCGCCCTGCTAAACGGCACGTCATGGCCAACTGAGATGGCTGAGAAGTGCAGACCAGACAGATCAGGGACGTGTTGTCTTGAAGCAACGCCATCGTGAACGTTGGACGTCAACGTATCGTGCTCAACTGAGAACAATGGATCGTGACCGAACGATCGGATTGGGTCGTGTCCCGTGAACTCTGATGTAGATGCAGAGTGGCCACTACCCATAGATAGCAACGGGTCATGCCAGCCACTTATGGCGCCATCGTGGAACCAGCTTGTGGCCGCGTCGTGCTCTTGCGAGAAGAACCCATCGTGCACGGTTGATTCCTCAGCTGAGTGCGATGGCAAGCCAGTCGTGGATGAAGTGGCCGTTGAAAAACTTGGATCGTGCCATCGTGACAGTGAACCGTCATGTGAGAACGAAGTCTCAGCGTCGTGGTTCTCTGAGAAGAACGCGTCGTGACCTAATGAGAGATCTGCAAGGTGAGTGCCACTCAGCGACACGGTCGGGTCGTGGAACACAGAGAAGAGTCCATCGTGAATCCAACTCGTCTGGGAGTCATGCTGTAGCGACAGGAATGGGTCGTGGAACACCGACTGGTTCGGGCTGTGCATTCCAGAATCTGACACTGTTGGGTCGTGATAGATGGACAGTGCGCCGTCATGTATAAACGAGGTTGCAACGTCGTGCTGCTCGGAGAAGAACGCCTAGTGGCCCAACGATATAACAACCTCGTGTGCTCTACCATTTGAAGTGACCGGGTCATGCAGCTGTGACAACAG
>Ga0114993_10000431_pt1 | contig 49205 bp, 44 predicted proteins | sample ArcticOcean_MG_C_FD_87042 | JGI IMG/M metagenome (GOLD analysis project Ga0114993, IMG submission 87042) | Marine microbial communities from western Arctic Ocean - ArcticOcean_MG_CB2_150 | ecosystem: Environmental > Aquatic > Marine > Oceanic | place: Arctic Ocean: Canada Basin | collected... | reverse complement strand
CAGTTTAATCAGAATTTCGCATCAGAAACCCCCCATTTAGTATAGATATCATCAACTCCTGATTTTTTGTTATCACCGCTTAGAAAAACGAATGCATAGCGGAACGTTATCTTTTCTCCATCCTTAAGAATGAGATCTCCAGTTCCCCTTGGCTTTCCTTGAAAATGGGAGTATCCGAATGGATTTGCGGCTATTAATCCGTAATCACGAGCGTGCCAGGTAGTGGGGTGTCTAGGATTGGAGGGGTGATCGAATATTCCTATGCCTACTTCGGCATCTTCAATTTTACCCCAATAATAAAGCCACTTAGCAGGCTTCCCCCAAATTGCCCTTCCTGAAACACCAGTATTATTTATTGCTTTGCCTGTAGCAACATCACCTTTTAATCGGAGAGCAGGATGTGTTCTTATGCCCATTGACCCTTCTTTGGTGTCACCAAATTTAACATCACCGTTGGATGCTATGATAGTCACTTCATAATCTACACCTCGACCTCCGTTAGGTAGAGCAAAAAACCGGATGCGCGTTTTGTCCGAGCATTGAACGATCCCTTTAGGGCTGTGCCAATCATTTTTGGTAATTATTTCATCCTTTCCTTTCTTAATGAATTCTTTATGCCTGATCTTCCCCATTTTTTCACCGACATGCCAGAAGCTGATTCCATTCACATCTCCATGTGAATACCACAGTGATTCATGATGTGGATGGTCATGAGCTTCGTTAGGAGAATCTTTTTTTAGGGGCCAATCTCTAACCATTCGTTTGCCGCTCGGACCAAGTATTGGGTACAGAACAGGCTTTGCTCTATCTTTATTGTAATGGTAAGTGGTGAACGGTTTATTGTTAATGGTGACTGATATTTTCCCTTTAGTTTGATAATCCAATTTCACAGAGGAATTATTTTCTTTAGAGAAAACAGTATTGGTGATTAGTAATATTAAAAGAAGGGAAGAGAGGTATGTTTTTTTCATGTAATTAGGCATTATTTGAAATTGGAATATTAGTTTGTCTGAGTTGTTATTTAAATTTCCGTATGTGGTTCAGGGTTGCTTTGCATGAGCAGTTCCTGGTATTTCCTTCCGTTCGTAAACAGTGGACCGGTTCAAAGTCCAGATAACTATTGCTGTTATTATTGTTGCTATAAGAGCAAGGCTTGTCAGTAGAGAAATTAATTTTCCGAACACATAAGAATGATAGTCTTTATCTCCATTATAAACAAGCTATCCAAGCAGTGCGGCATAGACGCCATCCCTGTCATCTTGGGGAATTAACGAAACTTCATCGATTTTCGTTAGATGAGGGAATTTTTCTATTATTTTTTCTACGAGTTGGCTATTCTCCTCATCATCTATACTGCAGGTACTGTATACTATTTTACCGCCGTCTTTTAATAAAGGGATTATGGATTCAACCATTCGGAATTGAAGTTGAGCTAAATCTTTTGTGAATCCTGGCATCAGACGCCACTTTGCATCGGCCCTTCTTCTGAAGACTCCAGTATTTGAACAGGGAACATCTATGAGTATGCGATCATATTTATTGTTCTGATCGAATAAAAAATTATCCTGACTTAATAGATCTCCACTTTGAACGGTGACGTTTTCAATCCCTAGCCTTCTTAGATTTCCTGTTAATCTATTAGATCGAGGACCTTTAATGTCTGTTGCAGTAATATTTCCTTTGTTTTCCATACATAGAGAAAGTATGGAAGTTTTCCCTCCTGGGGCAGCGCAAACATCAAGAACTTGATGTGATGATTTTGGGTTTAGTAAATTTGGAGCGATTGAAGTTGATGGATCTTGTGCATAGCACCGACCATTATTGAGCGCTTCGAAAGGGAGTTTTTTGACATGATAGAATGCAGGATAATCCTTTACAGGAGAGGCATCAGCATCAGAGATATCTTTATCAGTGAGTCCACCTCTAAGAGGATTTGAGCGTATCGTGATGGATGCAGCCTTGTTGGATTGGTAGGCAATGCGTTCAGCTGTTTCAACTCCAAACTGTTTTTCCCAGCGTGAATAAATGTGATCAGGTATGGAATATTTATCTGCTGGCGCCATTGAATTTAAATTTCCCAGTAATTCATCTTGTTCTCGTACTGCTCGCCTGAGTATTGCGTTGACTAGGCCTCGTGCTCTTGTTCTTGCAAGATTTACTGTTTCATTGACAGCGGCATGATCAGGAACACGCATCAGTAGTATTTGATAGAGCCCTATGTAAATAATGCGTTTTATATCCGAATCTGTTTTACCTTTTCGTAATTGATATAACCAATTTTCAAGAACGGTAAGGTTTCGGATTACTCCTAGTGTGATATTTTGGATAAATGCCCTGTCACGCGGATCCAGTTCGGAATTATTACATTCACTTTCAATTATAGAATCTATAAATTTACTAGATTCTTCCCATTCACATAGGATTTTTATGCAAATTTTCCGAGAAAGTTGTTTGGGCATATTTTAGGATCTACAGAGATTTTAATTAGTAGATTTGATAGTTTTAGAGATTATTTAATTAATCACCAAAGAAGAAAAATTCTTCACATCTTAGTGTGATGGAGTTATTCCGACTGGGACACTGAGGGAAGGAAAGTCCTTTAGCGTTAAAGTAAAGACGAGTCCAAATTCATCTTCAGTTGAACGATGGTCTGCAACCAAGGCTCCGATGCCTGCTGTCCAACTATTAAGATCATAATGCAGTGAGTATTGTTGGAATTCTAAAGTTCCATCATCAAATTCGTATCGTTGTCTCGCGCTCAATCCCCAACGATCTCCAATGCGGTAATACGTTCTAAAGTCGAGAAGATCAGAATCTTCAAGTATAGGATGATCCTGCAAAAACCGATGAGCAATACTGAACTCTAGTTGGTCAGTTGGCATTAGAGTGATTTTGGTATTCGATTCAGTATAATCGAATGGATCTTCAGCAAATAAAGGAATCCCTATTTCATGACTTATAGAGAACCAAGGAAGGGGAGTGAAGGTGATCTCATTGTAGAGGTTAGAGAAGTCTCGATCAAATTCAGGATCATCAATGTAATGCTCCATATAGCTTTTCAGCGTCATCCAATTATGAGCCTTACCATCACGGTATGTTAAGAATTGTTGAGAAATTCCTGAACGGATAATACTCCAATCATTGATCTCATCGGTGGCAGTGAATTCAGATAAGTCAATGGGCCTTAACTTTGTTGATGATACAAGGTGGTCAATTTTTCCTATATCAGAAGTAAGTTCATCTGCAGCAACGAAGGAATAATGCATAAATGGCTCAACGGTGTGTCGCAACTTAGTTAAACCTAGCCTAGAAAGTCCTAAATCATTGTAATCTCTAGTCAATTTGAAAGAGGCATCGAGTCCAGCATGAATGGCCTTACGTGTATCGTTTTGATCTGTACCGTTAATTCTTGAGTAAGATGTTCCTCTGATTCCTGTTCTAGGTGTTACATTTAACCATCCGAACAGTTGCTGAGGCATTGATAGCTGATGATAAGTATCAATCCGTGTAAATTCCGAATCATATTTGTTACGAGATCGTAGGCTTTCAAATAAATTTTCTGGTTCATTGAGAAGGTTATGACTTATGCCGTTACCTTGAAGAATTTCTTCACGTTCTTTGGCGCTTAATTTTTGTTCATAAATGCCACCACTTATTTCACCGCTATAGAAAACACCTGTTTTACCTATGGGTCTTGTTACTACGTCTAGAGCTAGTTCAGGGAGTCTGACATCTGTCTGGTAGAACTCATTTGCTTGGAATCGAGACCAAAGGCTAGCAACAGCATTGGGGAAGATCTTTTGAAAATTAAATATATTATCGGGTTGTGGGTCCAAACGAAATTCTTCAGGAAAAAAATCTTCATGGAAATACTGATCGCTCGTTTTGTTAATATCTATGTCTAAATAAAATTTTGAATCCTCTTGATTGTCGAATTCTATCCTGTGCTGTAAATTGACTCGATACCTATCGGGTTCGATATGTTCATCCCTCGTTCGATTGTTATGGGTTAATGATGAGTCCCGGTCATTTGCATAATAGGATTTAAATTGACCAAAGTTTTTGTTATTTTTATACTTTTGAGATTTAAGGTCTAACCCTCCTGCGATCCCTCGTGATGACCTAAAGTCTAAATGATATGTTGCGAGAGTTTTGTCTCCTAGCATCATCCCATATTTGTTCAGTAGGAAAGTGCCCCAACTATTTTTATATCCAGGTAAAAATTGATAACTTTGTTCGGCATCCAAAGGCTGCGATAAATATGGCAGCCAGAACACTGGAACCTTTCCCGCATACACGGTCATATTATTAAATATGATACGGCGTTTTTCTTTTGGTCCGTTGAGTCCAACTATTTTAACTTCTTTGGCTTTGATCTGATAGTTTGGATTAGCACTATCATGAGTAGTAATGATCGAAGAATGCATTGAAATTTTATCAAGTTCTTGGATTTCACTTTCAAGATTTCCTGTCTTATAGAACATGGGTGCTAATCCGCTCCTTAATTCATCTGCTTTGATTTCACCGGTGTTGATGTTATAAATTGCAGCATCACCTTTATGAACAAGTTCACCTTGGTAAATTGAAACATTGCCTTCTATATAGACGTCCCCAGATGATACGTGATATTCGGCCTGCTCTGCATAGAGCTGAGTGTTCCCGCAACTAATGTGGGCATCTCCCTTGGCTGTTGCTATTCCTGTATCGTGATTATATGAGGTTTCGGCTCCATGAATATCTATACTCTCACCCAGTTTTAGATCTAAAGTTTTAGAGCGAGCTGATAATGAAGGTGAAAAATGTATTAAAAGCGTCGCAATAGCCAAAAATAAGTGCGTTATACGATTATTTATGTGTTTTTGCACTGAGGGGTATAGGAGATCTTTAATTTTTTTATAAATTTAGACGCATTTAATAGTTTAGTAAAATAAATAGAATAATTGAGGGTTGTATCTGCTCTCGCTGAGATTTTTTTTTAAAAAACTACAAAAAAGCTCTGATAACGAAGTAGATACTTCTTTTGCTGATTACTGAATCTTAGGAAAGCATATTCCTTTTAAGCTCGGCTTTTTCAAAGCTTCCAGCATTTTCAAAGCTTCTTTGTCCAATTTTTCATCATTTATTTTATTTAATGCCTCCCTGAAGGGGATCTTTGAGAAAAATACAGCACGATAGAGTTTTTTGATTTCTGATCGAGTAGTAGGATTCATTCCCGCACGGCGCAATCCAATGGTGTTTAATCCTATAAGGCGGTTCTTTTGGCTGGCTGTGCAGTAAGGTGGAATATCTTTTGTGATCGTGGAATTGCCTTGAGCTAAGCAAAGATCCCCCAAATGAACAAACTGATGGAATACAGCTCCCCCTCCTAAGAAGGTTCCAGTGCCAATAATTACATGCCCACCCAGAAGACAATTATTGGCAATGGTGTTCCGATCGCCCATCTTAACATCATGACCGACATGACTGCCAGTCATGAGAAAGTTTTCATTTCCCAACTGGGTCCAACCTCCTTTTTCAGTACCACGATGAATAGTCGTTAGTTCACGGATATTATTTTTTTCTCCTATTTTCACTCCGCTTTGATTGGAAGGATCAAAGGAAGTGTCTTGAGGTTCTGATCCAATTATTGAACCTCGTCCAATACTAGTTTCCTTACCGATTTCAACTGATCCGCAAATTTGAGCATGCTCACCAATCTTACAGTCGCGTTCGATACTCGCCCCAGATTCAATGATAGCGTAGGCTCCAATTTGGACTGATTCTTCAATTCTAGCTTTGGGATCAATAATTGCTGTCGAATGAATCATTACACAGAATTGAATAATTCAGAAGAGCTTAGCATTTGCAATCATCAAAGAGAGTTTCCAAATAATTTGTTATCTGTATTAGACCTTTTTGGTGCGAGCTATCTGTCAAATCTACCAAATGTTCTTTCGCTTGAGACAGTATCTCTTTCCCGGTCAATACTGCACGTTGAATTGCTCCATCATAGTCTGCGATTCCTGCAAGTGTATTAACATCAATAGGTTCTTTTAATAAGAGCCGTTCATTGAGTTTTTCTCTCTGAGTCTTAGTGCCTGAGGCAATTAAATTTAATACCGGTAAGGTAAGTTTCCCTTTTGTGAGATCAGTGCCGAGTGTTTTTCCTGCGCTTTCTTCCTTACCGATTAGATCAACACAATCATCATATATTTGATATGCTGTACCAACTTTCATACCAAAATCATATAATTGTTTTTGAATTTCTTTGCTGGCTCCCGACAACCTTGCTCCCAATTCAGTTGACACAGCAAAGAGTGATCCAGTCTTTGATTCAATCATGTGAAAATATTCTTCCCGCGTGAGAGTCAGATCGAATCTTCTTTGAGTTTGAAGTATTTCTCCCTGGCACACGGCCGAAGCGGCATTAGCGACAGATCTGCAAACATCAGGGTCCTCAAATTTTGTGGCTAATTCGAGAGCTCTAGCAAAGAGGCAGTCTCCAAGAAGAACACTGAGGGAAGGTCCCCACTTAGCACTTACTGTGGGCATCTCCCGTCGGATTTTTGCATCATCCATTATGTCGTCATGGATTAGCGTTGCTAAGTGCACAAGTTCGACAACAGAACCAATTTCTAGATGCTTATTTGTAATTTCTCCAGTCGCGCCTCCAGCCAATATTGCAAGGGCAGGCCTAATTCTTTTGCCGCTTATATCGCAAACATAGCTGACATACCCCTGGACTCCAGGATCGAACGATTTGGCCTGTTCTCGAATGAGCGCATCAACTTTAATGAGATCATCCGAAACGAGTTCAAAAGGGAAGAGTAGGCTGTCAGGTAGATGACTGCTATTCTCTTTTGGGGTTTTGGTATTATTAGGTCTCAAATGATTAGTTTTGAGGATTCACTTTGTGTCGCATTTTTCAAGGAATTTCGTCATTAAAATGAAAATTTATTACTTCGCTTTATACGGCACGATCATGAATTTGGATCAAAGAATAAGAAATTAGTTGTATTGATTTAACCTATCCTAAATTATGACTATATGGGAATTGATTCTGTAGATAGTATTTTAAATTCGGTTAAAAATGACGATGAGCCCCCAATAGAATATTCTCAGGAACTTTGTGCCCTTTGGTATGCTAAGAAAGGAAACTGGGATGGTGCGCATGATCTTGTTAGCAATATTAATACTGGCATGGGGTCATGGATTCATGCGCATTTGCATGTGATTGAAGGTGATTTAGGAAATGCGTCTTATTGGTATAATAAAGCTGAGAGGAAACCGAGCCCTCCTAATAAACTGGAATCTGAGTGGCTTGAACTTGTACAAGCAAATCTGTAATTACTTTTACGATTTATCTCAATAAGGACTTATTTAATTGGTTGCATGAGTGAAAAAATACCACTGATATTCAATCCTTCTGCTCATGCTGAAAGAGGAAGACAGCTTGCCGATAAATTGAGAGGATTTTCAGACAGAATTGAACTTTTTGAAACAAAAGATCATTTTCATTTAAAAGAAATTGCGAGTGAATTAATTTCTAAAGGTTGCTCAAAAATAGCAGTGGCTGGTGGGGATGGCACCATTAATGCTGTAATTGAATTAATTTTATCTTCAGATGTTGAGCTTGGAATTTTTCCTACTGGCACCATGAACCTTTTTGCTCGTGAACTCGGATTGCCTTTAAATAAATTAAAAGAATGCTGGCAAGTAATTGAAAAAGGAAAGAAAAAGAAGGTTGATGTCTTCAAGGCAGGAGAATCTATTTTTGTTCAAATAGCAGGTGTTGGTTATGATGCAAAAATTATTGAGGAGACTAGTTGGGAAAATAAAAAAAAGTTCGGTAGATTTAGCTACTTAATTTCAGCGTTTTCTGTTGCGAATCAAGATCCGCCGGCCATAAGAGTCATACTGGAATCAGGAAAAATAATAGAGGGGGCATTTGTTCTTATAGGAAACGGTGCTCTTTATGGCCCCGCTCTAAGATTGTTTTCTGAGGCTTCAAATGACGATCGTCTACTCGATGTGATGGTCTTTAAGAATCAAAGTCCAACGGATATATTACGCTATGTTTCAGGGGTCACTCTTGGAAGAGCTGAGAAAACAAAGGGTATTGAATATGTTAGAACGTCTAAAATTAGGATTGAAAGTGATAGTGAGGTGCCATTCGAGGTTGATGGTGAATTGGCTGGTGTTACTCCTATAGACTTCCTTCCGTGTGATAAGCAATTAACAGTTTTTGTTCCTTGATGGCTTAATTTATTTATAATGGCTGATGAATTTAATGTCAGTTTTATTGTTCCTTGTTGTGATGATTATTCCTTTCTCAGGGAGTGTCTTAGCGTATTAGTGTCACTGAAACCAATGCCACAGATTGTGGTTTCTGATGCTTCAAGAGACCGAGTTTCTGTTAGGTCATTATGTGATGAATTTGGTGTCGATCTAGTAGAGTTTCATAAATCCTCTCGAGGTGCGCAGTTAGATGCTGGGGCAGAAATTGCTAAGGGTGAAATATTAGTTTTTCACCATGCGGATACTGAGTTCACGCAACAGCACTACCATTCTTTGAATGCTATTTTTCAGAATGATCCGTCAGTTCTGGGCGGTGCGTTTCTAAAAGATGTTATTGATTTATATCCTTCCATGAAATTTTTTACATGGATACACAAATTTTTCATCACGCATATTGGTACAATGTATGGTGATCAGAGCATTTTTGTTTTACGTTCTGTTTTTCAGGATTTAGGTGGATTTCGAGGCATGCCTTTGATGGAAGATGTTAGTTTTTCTTCTAGATTGAGGGAGTGCGGAGCTGTTAATTTAATTGGACCTCCGATTAGGAGCTCTGACAGAAAATTTTTAAAGGAAGGTCGTATTAAAAGAAAAATGAAAAACGTGTGGCTTGTTTTTCTATATCGCATAGGCATTAATGTTGAAAGACTTGCTCAAATGTATTATGGCGATGATTGGTCCACTGATTGAAAATGTGGACATTCTTAGCGCGGCTATTTAATATTATTGAGCAATAACGAAAAACTTTAAATGAATTAAATTGTGAATGAGTATTTAATATTCGCCTTGATTGGAGCAGGAACAGGGTGGCTAGTTGCATGGGCTTCTAACCGTCAATTGTCTCAGGTTTTGAAGTGTATCATTTTTGGATCAATTGGAGGTTTGGCTGGGGGCGGGTTAATTGATTTACTTAAGGAACTTGCGACCATGGCTGGAGCTGCCCTTGGCTCACTTATCCTTCTAGCTTACTTGAAAAAAAAATAAGAAGCGTTGCTAACCTGGATCCATTTATCTCGGAATCATATATTCTTCCTTAGTGAGGCCTGTGAGGCTTCCTATTCTTTTCATTAAGTATAGGAAGCAGCCAATCATAATCGCCATCAGAGGAATGCCGATGACAAGGTATCCGTAACCCATTACTTTTCCGACGGCGAGGTTATAACTTTCTTTATCTTTTGCTCCATCAAGTAAGAACATTGCTAGGAAGAAATTCATAAAAGAACTCAAAAGGAAACTGCCTGCAAACATCCAGGTCAATTTTAGGCGGAACGATGAGTATTCTTGCAAGTTTCCTTTTTCTTCTGCCGTCTTTTCAATTTTCGGAATATCAAAGATGTCTGGATTTAACAAAAAAACTTCAATGAGCGGTTTTTTGTTCTGTGTGAGTAGAGCATTACTGCTCCCAGTATCAGAGGAGTGGCTGCTTCTTTTATCGCAAAGAGCAGGGCCGCATTATCTTTGACGCTGCCATCATCATTCCAGACATGTATTGTTATGAAGCCTGTGAGTAGAACGCTAATAATTCCTAGGATTGAATAAAAATTAAACTTCTTGGTTTTAAAGAAAAACCATATTCCGTAGATTAAAGGAAATGCAACAGCGACAGTCATCCCATATTCGGGCCCAACGTGCCAGATTTTATCGCCGCTCTTACTTAATTGGCTTAGAGCAATTATTGGCAAAAGTACATTTACAAAAATATTTGTGAGGGGGTTCTCTTCTTCCTTTTTATGATTCATTTATTGGGAGATTGATCTGAGAATTTTAATCTAATTTTGAGTCAGAAACTGTTGATTCGCTGGTACTGGGTATAATTGTTTTAGGTTTAAATTTTGGGTACTTTGTTTTCAGTTTATTGCGAAGCTCGGAGGCTTTTTCTTTTTGATTAATTTTTTCATGTGCAAAAGCACTCTTCAGTAGAGCAGTGGGAGTTACTTTTTCATCTTCTATTGCATATGTTGGTTTAATTAATCTTTGAATGGCTTTTTCATATTCTCCTTGTTGTAGTGCTAACTCTCCCCATAAGAGACAGAGCATTCCATAAGTTCTGCTTTTTGGTTGAAGAGTCAGGCCATTTTCAACGGTAGTTTCCGCTTCCTTAAATTTTTTCAAAGCTAGTAGAGCCACTGATTTATCATGTAAAACGCGAGCGCGATTATTGGAAGGTTGATTGGTTTTCAGATAGAAATCGAAAGCCTTAATTGCTTCTTTATATTTTCCAGTGAATAGATGAGCTTGTCCTAGATATTTCCAGATTACCGCTTGCGTTGTTTCTGGTTCTTGCGGATTGCTTGCTATACTTAAATAAGTGGATGATTCTTGATAATTGCCATTGTCGAAAAGGTTAATTCCAAGCCATAAATATATTTGAGGAGGAATGCTGATTTTATGAATTCGTTGGCTTAAAATTTCTATTTCTTTGCGGACTGCATCTACCTTTTGTTGGGAATATTCGGCTAGAATTATACGGAGAGTTGCTCTGTCATTATAGATTGCTTTGTTCAGTTCTCTTGCCTTTCGTAAGGCAGTAGATGATTCTTTAAAATTCTTCAATTCGAATTGTCCCCAACCTATCCAGAAATAGGCTTCAGATTTTGCGCTGCTATTGGGAAACTTTTCAATGAGATTTTGATAATTTTTAATCATTCCAGTGTAATCTTGCTGCTGGCCGTTGATTAGTGCGATTTGCTGATATGCTAGTTCAGTAGATTCTGAATCTGGATGATTTGTAATGATTAAATTTAAATCCTGCAATGCGGATGTGTAGTCTTCAATTGATCTATAATTTAGCGCTCGTTTAGCGAGCGCATTAGGGACTCTCAATTCTTCAGGATACGTTGAAATGAAATCACTGAATGCGGTTATTGATTTGCGGTAATTTTTACTTTCTGTGTGAGCCCACCCTCGTTTGTATAAAGTGGATCCTCTCAAATCTTTGGGAATGTTTGAGGCTCTTATTTCATCATAAGATTTTCCGGATTCTGCATATTGTTTTTTGTTAAAGTGATGCTCGGCTTTTAATAAAAGAGCCATATCAATATTTTTGTGATTAGAATCACGAGGGGTCTGCCATTCGACAAAGTTGTCGACATATTTTGGTATGCTTTTACTTCTCAAGTTAAATAATGAGAGTAATTTTCTGTATTCCGATTCGCTAGCTTCTTTGCTGGCGGGATGATGCTCTCTTAACATAATATAGACGCTCACGGCGTCTCTGTGGCGTTGGAGTTGTCTGAAAGAATTGCCAACTATAAGTAGCATTTTTGGCCTGATAGTTTCAGACATTGGGTAAGCGCCTTTTGAATAGGTGCTTATGACCTGCTCATAATTCTTTTCAGAATAGTAGGTTTTGATGAGATGAAACTGTGCGTCAGGTTTCCATTCATCTCCTCCCTGTAAATTGAGTGCTTTATTTAAATATTCTTTTGCCTGAGCTTCTTTACCGATAGAACTGCTCATTAGACCTGATTTGACCAAAGATTCGGCCTTTATGTCTTCACGGTTTGTGATTTCATTTAGTGAAATAAAAGCTTCGATTGATTTTTCGTTATTTTCTGTTTCGGCGTAAATTCTGGCTATGGTTAAAAGCGCTGCTTCAAGATAAGGGTTTTCATCTCGGATTGAACTTAATTCTTCGTATGCGACTAATGCAGATTTGTTATCTTTTGTTTCTCTTAAACACCGAGCATGGTAATAAGCAGCTGATAGCTGAATGTCTTTTTTAGTCGCAGTTTTTTTTGCGGTGTTAAAAAATGTTGATGCTTCTTTGTATTGATTGTTTGAGTAATAAATTGATCCAATCCTGTAAGAGGCAGCATTTAAATATTCCGAAGAACTGAAGTCTTCGATGATTTTCAGGTAAGCTTCTTCTGCGCCCGGGACGTCTTTTTGTTTTAATAAGGATTCCCCAAGGCGGTACCATGCTGATGCCGATTCATTACTTGATGGCTGAGCTTCTAAGTATTTTTGGTAGTAGGAACTTGCGAGCTGCCATTGTTTCTGGCTGTAGACATAATTCGCATAATCGAGCAGATTTTTAGCTTTCTCTTCTTGTGGTATATTTTTCTCTATTTTTGGAGGTTTGAGTGGGGGGTTTACGGGTTCTGCGCGGGGGACAGTTTTATCAATTTGGATAGGTTCTGCTTTAGGAGTGGGGTTTATAGATTCTGCTCTGGGAGTAGATGGATTGTTAGTTGTTGCTTCAGATGTGTTTGTACTCGGAATTAAAGGTTCTATTTCCTGACAATGGGCAGTGAGTAAATTAAAGGCCGTGACCAGTGTAAAAACGGTTGGCAATGTTCTAAGGACACTCATTTAGGTGGATTATTATCTCTTTCAGGTGGGGTAGTGGCAAAAGAGATGTTCCAGATGTTTGCTTGTTTGCACACATTTAGGACTTTAACAATATGATCAAAGGAAGCTGCACGATCACCACGCAAAATGAGTGCCTGATTAGGATATGCAGCAACGATATCATTAAACATTTTTAGTAATTCTGGCTCTGACTTACTTACACCTTCGATAACAATGTTCCCATCTTTGTGAACATTAACAACAATTTCCCCGATTGTTCTTTTTGGTGTTTCACCGGAAGTAGCGGCTGGAACACTAATATCTATTTCTGTTTCAAACCTTGCATAGTTCCATAAGACTATGAAGAAAATGAGGAGCAGAAAAACGATATCAATCATTGGAGCTAATTGAATTCCCGTACGCTCTGATCCGAACTGTGATTGGAATTTCATTTTCCTATATTAACTAATTGTTTTCCTTAGACTCCGCGAATATCAGCAGGTCTATCATCAGTGTTATCATTTCCTGTTCTTGATCTCCTCCCGCTGGCCCTTTTGTATTGTGTTGCTAGGAGCGCCATGATGTGTGTTGATGCAGCTTCTAATTCTGCAACCAGACCTTGTACCCGACCTCTAAACATTGAATAAAAAATGAGAGCTGGAATTCCTATGCATAGTCCTCCTGCAGTGGTCAATAGGGCCTCTGAAACGCCGCTAGCAAGACCAGTTTGTTTAGAGCCGACAAAACTATGTTGTGCAATTTCCCGGAAAGCTTTAATCATGCCAATTACAGTTCCCAAGAGTCCTACCATTGGTGCGATTGCACCTATGTCTGCTAAGTATTGAATGCGCTGATGGAGTAGACTTGCTTGGCGTGAGCCTTCTGCTTCTGTTACCTCTCGTACTTCTTCAAAACTGGCCAGTGGATTTTTTGTTGCAAATTCTAACGTCTTAGAAGTGATTCGAGAAATACATTGGTCTTGACGATTGCATACAGAAAGTAGTCCAAGATAGTCCTGCTTGCGGATTAGAGAATCCGCTGATCGCATAAAACGACCACTTACTACGGCGCCTCTTCGGACCGTGAGTGTGTAGAAAATTATCAAGAAAACGGCAGCGATTGAAAGTGCAGCTAAGGGCCATGCCAGAAAACCGGTCTCTTTAACTAGTTCCAATAGAGTCAGGTCATTACTTGGGCTTGATGCGGTGGCTTGAGCTGAGCCCTGAGCACTTGCCGTTCCTACTATTAGCAGGATCGCAAAACTGATTCGGATAAGGGTAAACATTATTGGGAATGTTGTATAATTTAGGTAATTATTTATTAAAGATGCCTCTTTTCTTCATGCTTTTCAATTCCTCCTTATATTAAGAATTTGCCTTTTAGTGGATTTCTTACGTTTAATTCGGTAAATAGAATACGTTTAACGTGTCCGCTGACTTTCAAATTTCACCTATTAATCTTATGAGCAAGCTGCAAGAAGTGCCTCATAAGCCTGGTATTTATCTTATGTTGGACCGACTTGGGCGAGTAATTTATGTGGGTAAAGCTAAAGATTTAAGGAAAAGGCTCTCCAGTTATTTTACTCCTTCAAGAAAACTTAGGGCTGACATTAAGACAAGGGCACTAATTGATAGTATTTGGGATTTTGATCTTCACACAGTGAAGAATGAAACTGAAGCTCTGCTCCTAGAGGGTAAATTAATTAAAGAGTATAGGCCAAAATACAACGTGGTCTTTCGCGATGATAAAAGGTTCATGATGCTAAAGGTAAACCTTTCGGATGCCTTGCCTAGATTCCAGTTAGTGCGGGTCCGAAAAGAAGATGGGTCGCGTTACTTTGGTCCCTTCCCTCATTCAGGAGCATTGCGTTTTACCTTTCATTGGATTAATAAGCAATTCAGCCTTCGGACTTGCCGTTCTGCTTGTCCAGGAGAATCAGATTATAAGCATTGCAATGATGATGTCATTCGTAGTTGTGCAGCACCTTGTATAGGTAAAGTCAGTTCGGAAACGTATAGAGATAATGTTAAAAAGGCTTGTCGCTTCCTTGAAGGGGGGTGGCGTGATAGGATTTCTGAAATCGAGAGTCAGATGGATGAAGCGTCTTCTAATCAAGAATATGAATTAGCGGCGGATTTCCGAGATATGATTGAAAGTTTAAAGAAAATCCTTCAGCCTACAAGGAGGTTCACGAGAGGTAGAGGAATTCCTGGAGCTAATATTGATCCTGTTGCAGATATACAGGAGTTGAGATCCTTTCTCGGAATGGAAGTGGCTCCGATCACAATGGAGTGTTTTGACATTTCAAACATTTCATCAAATCACATTGTGGCATCTATGGTCAGATTCGAAAAAGGTGTTCCTGATAATTCAAATTATCGCCGTTACCGCATCAAAACAGTTAAGAGCCAAGATGACTGTTCTAGTATGGCTGAGGTGGTGAGGCGTAGATATTCAAGAATTCTTTTAGAGGCTAAAAAAAGTATGGATAAGGAATCTGTAGAATTGACACAAGAACGCCCCTCAGAAGTTATGAAGAGGTTGAGTAAAACAGGTTCTAGAATCAAGTTACCTGATTTAGTTATTGTGGACGGAGGCCAAGGTCAGCTTTCTAGTGCTCTTAAAGAGCTAAAAAAACTGGGTCTTGAAGATCTTCCAATCATTGGTCTTGCTAAGAAAAATGAAGAAATTTACAGGTCAGGCGCCATTGCCCCTCTTCGGATTCCGCATGAAACTGGAGCGTTAAAGTTACTCCAGAGGATTCGTGATGAAGCTCATCGTTTTGCTAATTCCTATCACCAGTTACTGATGAAGCGTAGAATTGAAGAGAGCGTACTTGATGATTGTCCCGGCCTTAGTGAGGCTCGCAAAAAAAAATTACTGAAAAGATTTGGTTCTGTTGCCCGTATTAAGAAGATGGAACCAAAAGAAATTGCCGAAATAAAAGGAATTAGCCTTAAAATGGCAGAACAGATCATTGAATTTTTATGTTAAAGTACTCTACAGCTTAATGATTCTTGACGAGAATACATTGGGAGAAGATCTTAAAGAAATTGAATTTTCTAATTAGTCACTCCAATAAAGAAGTGAATTTTGTCCTCTCATTAATAATTTTTGTTTTCCTCTGTCCCTTGCCTTTACAGGCAGAGGAGGATCAAACGTTGCCTTCTGGTTCCTCCGCAACGAAACCGGAAGTCATACCAAAAGCATTACCTGTTAAATCATCAAATGAAAATGCTAATGAAAACAGGAAAGCTCTCCGTGCATTGCCTCTTGTGCCTCTTGATCCTGAGGCTGAGGAGAAGCCTTTAAGGGCCTTACCTGTGGATAAAGAAAAAAAAGAGGGAGAAAAGAATAATGTTACGACTGATGATGATCAACAGGATAAGGAAGCTCCTCCCAAGAAATTTGAACTTCCGCCGCTTCTCCCTATCAATGATCTGGATTCGACTGATAGCGACAAGAAAAAATCTAATATCAAAGCTGCATGGGAAACTAAGACAGAAGCACGGACCCTCACTTTGAAAATTCCTGCGCCGAGAGGTCAGATAACTGATAGGAACGGAGAATCTCTTGCTCAAAACAAGTTAGGTTTTTTTGTCGCGTTAAAATTTCCTTATCTTGAAGATCGGAGCGACGAGAATATAATTAATTATGCTAATGAACGTATTGATTTTGTTTCATCTTTACTGAGGAGTGACTTGTCTTTATCTGATGAGCGAATTCTAAGTCATTACAAAGACAGGAGATGGTTGCCTTTGCCTTTTTCTGCGATGCTGACGGATGAAGAAAAAAAGGCGTTTAAAAACAATCCAAAATCTGGATTGGAGCTTTTTCCAACGTATCAGCGTTATTATCCTGGTAATGGATTAGCATGCCACTTGATTGGTTATGTTGGGAAAAAGGCTAAAGCACCTACTGGGCCCGTTGCTTCTGGTGAATTGCTTTGGCCGGTTACGGAGGGAAGAGAAGGATTAGAAATGACATTTGATGATCATCTACAAGGTTCGACTGGGAGAATAAACTATCTATTCGATACGAATGGAGCAAAGCTGGCCGAAGAGATGGTTGCCCGGCCTGTTCCGGGAAATAATGTAGTAACCAGTATTGATCTTGAAATGCAGAGCCTTGCAGAAAAAGCTCTGGAAAGTCATACGGAAAGGGGGGCTTTTGTTGTTATGGATTGTCATACTGGCGACATTTATGCTATGGCCTCAAGGCCGACCTATGACATTAATGTTTGGGTTCCTTCGATTAGCAGTAAGCAATTCAAAGCCCTTCAACAAGATTCTAATCTTCCTCTTTTTCCTCGAGCTTTTAGGGGGCAATATCCTCCTGCCTCCACATTTAAAATCTCCGTAGCTCTTGCAGCTTTGGAAAGCGGAACGGTGGATCAGGATACGCTCATTGATTGTCCTAAATCAATTCAAATTGGAGATAGAATTTTTCGTAATTGGAGTAAGAATAAAGAAGGTAAGCTTAATGTTATGAATGCCATTATGCGGTCTTGTAATACATGGTTTTATGTGGTTGGAGGAGATTCTGGCGGAGATAATATTGCCTCAATGGCTCATCGTTTTGGCTTCGGAGCGAAGACGGGTATTCCTTTAAATGCTGAAGAGGATGGGTTTATACCAACAGACGCTATATTGCGTGAAAAGTATGGTCATGCATTTACTGGTGGATATGTTGCTCATGCTTCAATTGGCCAGGGCTATGTTCTTGCAACGCCAATTCAGGTGGCTCAGATGATGGCTGGAGTAGGTAACGGCTATGCGGTTCCTAAGCCTAGGCTTGTTTTGCAGGTTCAGGATCTTAATAATAACGTAACGAAGTCCTTTGATCCTGAAGAACGGAATGCGTTAAATCTAGACTTAAAGAATTTATGGTTAGTCCGTCAGGGGATGGTTGATGTTGTTAATGCCAGTGCAGGTACTGCTAAGAGAGCAAGGAATGATCATGTTACTATGGCAGGGAAAACCGGGACTGGTCAGTGGGTTCAAAATGGAGAGAATTTATTAATTTCTTGGTTTGCAGGTTTTGTACCTGCAGAGAATCCAAGGTTTGCTTTCGCTGCGATATGCGAAGGGAATCCCGGTGAAGAAATTTCGGGTAGTAATAAATCGGCTCCAATGGTCGGTGAATTTTTCAATGCTCTTTACAAGTTAAAAAACGAGAGGGGTGAATTGAAGGGATATTCAAAAACGGCAGTCGCTTCATCGTTTGAATTACCAAAACCTGGGGATGATCAGCAGGCCGAGAGGAATCAATCCGTACGGCCTGAAAGTCCATTTCGCAGAATATTTAATCCCTTTCGAAAGAAAAGATAAACCGTTAATCATTTCAGCTACGACCCATGGAAGTTCAAGTTGCTACTCTTTGTGATTCTGCACATGATTATAATCACAAGCTTTGTATCATTGGTACCTTTGATACAATTTGTTCAACACACTTGCCTGTTGTTCATCCCCAGTGTGCAATAGCTCTTAGGATTTGTTTTAAGCCGGGAGATGAAGGGGATCATGAAATTTCAATTAATTTCATAGATGACGATGGCAAGCTCAAGATGCCATCTATTCAATCAAGGATAACGGTGGAACTTCCACAGGATGCATATTTTCTTACTCGTAATCTTGTAATTAACATGCAGCGCCTTCACTTTGACAGTATTGGTCAGTTTTCAATAGATGTGAGTGCGGATGGTAATATGCTTACGAGAATTCCTCTCAGGGTAATGCTGGTTGATAAAAAGAAAACCAGCTCATAATTATTCAAAGTAAGTATCTTCATGAGAATATGGAGGGGAACAGCAGCAGAGTAATCGGATTGGACCGTCTCCAGACGCTGTAATCTGGTGCCATGATCCTGCTGGAATTAAAACGGCATTACCGGATGATACTTCTTTGGTAATACCTTCAATTTCCATTTCTGCTTGTCCTTCTAATAAGAAATAAAATTCTTCACTAGCCTTATGATAATGTCTTTGCGTGGATTTTTTTGCAGGAAGCCTAGCCTCGGCCAGGCTCTGATTTCTGACAGGAGCATTGCTTTGATCTAAAATGCTTAGAATCGTTGATCCGTCCTTAGTTATGAATGGTATTTGCTGATGAATACTATTGATATGCATAGAAGTAGTTTCGGGGAATGATGATAGAGGTTGCAAGTTTGACTTTCAGAATGATGCTAGTGAAATATTAAGAATGATGCCAACTGATCAAAGTCATCGTCATTTTCATTTCATAGGAATTTGCGGCACTGCCATGGGAGCAGTTGCTGCGGCCATGAAGGATCGTGGATATACGGTCACCGGGTCAGACCAGAATGTTTATCCGCCAATGTCTGATTTTCTTGCAGATAAAGGAATTTCTATAACTGTGGGTAATAGTCCTAATAATATCCCTGAAGGAGTTAGTTTAGTGGTTATTGGAAATGCCATGAGTCGTGGCAATGTTGAATTGGAGGAGGTTCTTGATCGCAAGCTCGCCTATACTTCACTTCCAGAACTACTTAAGGATGAGTTTCTGAAGGGAAAAAGAAACATTGTTGCTACGGGAACGCATGGGAAGACAACAACATCTTCTATGGTGGCTCATATCTTAAAGTTTAATGGACATGATCCTAGTCACATGATTGGAGGGATTCCTTTGGATCTTGGGCAAGGAGGTAAGTTCACTGATTCTGATTTTTTTGTACTTGAAGGTGATGAATATGACACTGCATTTTTTGATAAACGTTCCAAGTTTATTCATTACCTGCCTGAAGTTGTCATTGTAAATAACATTGAGTTTGATCATGCCGATATTTTTGAGGACATAGATGACATTAAATTGAGCTTTAAAAGGATGTTAAACATTGTTCCTAGGAACGGTGTTGTTTTTGTTAATGGGGATGATTCAGATGCTGTCGATGTTACTGTTGGTTGTCCTGCTCCAGTCATCAAGGTTGGTATGAATGATCAATGCGAACATTGCCTTAAAGATATGGTCTTTCGGTCAGGCTTGTCATTGTTCACTTTAAATGGTTGTAAATATGAGGTTCCTATGGATGGTGAATTTAACGTTCGTAACGCAGCTATGGCAGTGAGCGCTTCATTGTTTGTTGGATTAGAGAAATCTGGGATTGCAAAAGCTTTGGCTGATTTTTCTGGAGTCGCGGGCAGACAGGAGTTCAGGGGAGAAGAATCAGGAGTAAAGATTATCGATGATTTTGGACATCATCCCACAGCGATTGGATCGACTATTGATGCTATCCGTCAAAGATATGAAGGTTCTAGGATCTGGGCACTTTTTGAGCCGCGTTCAAATACCAGTCGGAGAAATTTAATGCAGGATCAGTTAGAATTCGCCTTATCAAAGGCGGACGGCATTTTTATCAGTGAAGTTCCCGATCCAGAAAAGGTTCCTTCAGGCGAATTGCTTGATATTAATTCTGTAGTCGAAGGCCTGCAGACAAAAGGCAAGATAGCTTTTCAGGGTTCAGATTCTGATGACATTGTAGAAAAGTTAATACCTCTTACTAAGCCTAACGATGTGATTGTTATTCTGAGTAATGGTGAATTTGGAGGAATTCATGAAAAATTGCTACAAAGGCTTCGGTAATATCTTAAAAATAAATGATAAGGTTTCTTTATGTTCTCTTTTTGGCAGGATCATTTGCTTCTTTTAATGCCGAGGGGGGATCGATTTCGAAAAAGCATGTACTGAAGAGTGTTGAGCAACTTGTTGTTGTTGTCACAGATGGATGGGATAGTTCTGAGGGTAAGTTGATGTGTTTTAGCCGTGAGGGTCGTAAATCATGGAGACCTAAGTTGAAAGAACCCATTCCTGTAATGCTTGGTTCTAAGGGGATCGCCTGGGGCAGGGGAGCATTTACAGAAGCTGGAAAAAAGATTAAAAAGGAAGGTGACGGATGCGCTCCTGCAGGAATTTTCAAGATTGGTAAAATTTTTGGAGAATCTGAATCATTGCCTGTTAAATCTAAATATCCTTACCACAGAATAACTAAATTAGACGCCTGGGTAGATGATCCTAAGAACCCTTTTTATAACAAGCATGTCAAGATAGGTCCTCATGAGAAGGAGCCTGTTTGGTTCCAATTTCAGCGCATGAGGTTAGGTGATCCGGCATATAAATGGCTCATTGAGATTCGTCATAATAGTGATCCTCCAAAGCCGGGATATGGTAGCGCAATATTTTTCCATGTTCAAAGAGGTCCAGGCAGAAAAACAGCCGGTTGCACTGCAATGAAATTAATTGATCTTGAGCGTCTGATAGTTTTCCTCAGGAAAGATAAAAATCCTCATTATATACTTTTGCCATATTCAGAATATAAGAGAAAAATTAAAACAGTGAACCTTCCTGATTTTTCTTACTAGGCATGAACTTGATTCAAATACTCTGCCCAACTTGTTTTGAGGTTTTTGAAATTGTTCCTCCTCCTTTCTCAGAAATACCGGCAGAACTTGATTATGACTGTGAGGTGTGTTGTTCTCCAATGATTATTGATCTGCTTAGAAATGGTGATGAATTAACAGTTAAATCACGTGCTTTGAGTAATTGATCTTATGCCACGTGTTTCCGTTATCCTTCCTGTATATAATGCAGATAAAACTCTATACCGTGCAGCGAAAAGTTGTCTAGATCAGACATATGAAGATCTGGAATTGATTATTATTGATGATGGATCGAAAGATGGAAGTGCCGAGATTTCTAATTTTCTCGTGAGTTCAGATCAGCGCGTTTCTTTCATTCAACATGATAAAAACGTTGGTGTATCAATTGCAATAGAGAAGGGAAGGCGAATAGCAAGTGGATCATTTATTGCTAGAATGGATGCTGATGATGTGTCACATCCAAACAGGATAAAGACACAGGTAGAAGCGCTGAATGCCAATCGATCCCTTTCAGGTTGTGGGACCTCCGTCCGATTAATGAATGCTCCAAGAGCTGATCCTGGTAGAGGGTTTTCTGCATATGTTTCTTGGCTGAACGGGCTCAATGATGTCGAATCTCTTGCGTCTCAGAGGTTCATTGACAGCCCTATCGCCAATCCTTCGAGTATGGTTCGTTCTTCTGCTTTGGATATGATTGGTGGATTTCCTGATCCTGAATGGGCTGAAGATTATGATCTTTGGCTTCGTTTTTTGGATAAGGGGATGAAATTGATGAATATATCTGAAATTCTTTTTGACTGGTATGATTCGCCGACTCGTTTAACGCGCAGTTCTGACCGATATTCTTTGGAGCGATTTTCTCAGGCCAAGGCCCATTATATTTCTAAATTAAAATTGGTAATTGATAATGGGATTGAGATTGCTGGAGCCGGACCGATAGGGAAAAGAATTGCTAATGATTTTATTTCTGAGGGAATTTCAGTGAATCGTTTTTATGAGGTTAATGAGCGGAGGATAGGAGAATTTATTCATGGAGTCGAAGTCTTTGATTATTCCTCTCTCAAATCCGGATCTTCAATGCTTATTAGTGCAGTGGCACGTCCAGGTGCGCGTGAAATCATCCGTGAATTGGCTATTAATTCAGGATTCTGTGAAGGTGTTGATTATTTTTGTGTGGCCTGAACTAATTGCTTGGTTCTATATCAAGAACACAGCGGAATCCGGTATGATATGAAGCGCTGATGTCATCACTGAGTTGCCGGGCGCCGACCCTGTACCCTGTACAGTATCCTTCACTGCAAAGAAAAGATCCTCCACGGATGATTCTCTGGAAAACAATGGGACCGTCTCCTTTTTGAACGATTGATTTACCTATCCCTCCTTTAGGTGATTCGATTGGACTTCTTGCATAGTAGTCTCTTTCATATTTATCTTCGACCATTTCCCATACATTGCCTCCCATATCAAATAAGCCGTAGCCGTTTGGCAAAAATGATTTCACGGGAGAGCTTGTCATGTAGCTGTCTTCATTTGTGTTTTTGTTTGGAAAATCACCTTGCCAAAAGTTGGCCATCATTTTTCCTTTCGGTGATAGCTCGTTGCCCCAGGGATATAATTTTTCTTTGAGTCCTCCACGTGCTGCATATTCCCACTCAGCTTCCGTCGGCAGTCTTTTTCCCGCCCACTTTGAGTAAGCGAGTGCATCTTCATAGGCAATGTTAACTACTGGGTGATTCCATCGGCCCTCAAGATTTGATTCTGATCCTTCTGGATGCTTCCAGTCGGCTCCATGGACTAGTTTCCACCAAGTCCAATGCGATGCAGTATTTATGTCGACATTATTTTTTGGAGGAGCCATAACGAAGGCCGCAGGTAGTAGATCTTCTGGCTTTGCTTTTGGGTAATCTTTTTGATTGAACGGTCTTTCTGCTTGAGTTTTATACCCCGTATCATCCACGAAATTCTTGAACTGAAGGTTGGTCACTTCAGTTTCGTCCATGTAAAAAGGATTCAGAATGACTCGGTGAGGAGGGTTTTCTTCTGCCCCGCTCCTGACCGGCTGTTCTTTGGGTTTGAGATTCGTTCCCATAATGAATGATCCACCCGGTATGAGAACCATTCCTTCTGAGGGAGAGTTTTTTACTTCTTCTGATCTTTTCTGATTCTCACAACTTAAAATGGTAAGAAAGCAGATTAATATTAAGAATGGGTTCCTGAGCATTTGCAATTAAAGATGCTGGAATTAAATGAGTTTGTCCACTTCATTGATATTCGTTTGACAGCGAGGCTTGTACATCGCTTGATACACTTAGATGACTAAGTTCCGCCCATGCATTGATCTTCATGATGGACTTGTTAAGCAGGTCATTGGGGGAACCTTTGCCGAGGATAGAGGCGGAGCACCAATAGAAAATTTTGTCAGTGAACGGGACTCAAGATACTACGCCCAAATGTATCGTAATGATAACCTTGTCGGTGGCCATGTCATTATGCTTGGGTCCGGTAATGAAGAATCAGCGAAGGATGCCATAAAAGAATATCCGCAGGGACTTCAATTAGGTGGGGGAATTACTCCACAGAATGCAGTTCACTGGCTTGATTGTGGTGCCAGCCATGTGATTGTAACTTCATATATTTTTGAGGGATCAAATTTTTCAAATGAAAGATTATCATCAATGGTCGAGTCGGTGGGTAAGGAACGATTGGTTATTGATCTTAGTTGTCGTCTTTGCCCTGATGGGGGGTGGAAAGTTGCAAAGGACCGGTGGCAAACAATTACCGACCTTCCAATCAATCATGAGACGCTTGATAAGTTGTCTGATAGTTGTTCGGAATTTCTTATCCATGCTGCTGACGTTGAAGGGAAGTGTGAGGGAATAGACGTTGATCTTGTTAAATTATTGGGAAGTTGGGGAAAAATTCCTCTGACCTATGCTGGAGGAGTGAAATCCATTGAGGACTTGCACAAGATAGACGAACTTAGTTCAGGCTGCTTGGATGTCACTGTGGGTTCGGCTCTAGATATATTCGGAGGAACTGGAATTAATTATATTGAATGTGTAGAGTGGAATGGACGCTGAATGAGGGATAGATGATTTTCACTGCCATGTCTTAGCATCTTGAACGACGTCCTTGTAGATTAATTCCAATTTTTGAGCCATGGAATTTAATTCTTTGGGGTGTTTCTCAGCAAGATTATTCATTTCGCCGATATCTTGAGATATTTTATAGAGTTCGAAATTCACGAACTTTGCTTGCTGTAGAGATGAGCGGTTTGCTTCTGTTATGGATCTTGCCTTGATGTTTTTTCCGTCAGCAGATTTCAAACTGGCTAACAATTTCCATTCGCCGTCCCTGATAGCAACCTTAGCTTTGTTTAAAGAAGAATAGTAACACCAGAACAGAGGCTGTTTCCGCTGCACGGAAGATCCACCGAATGCATTGATGATATCTGCACCATCTAGTTTGAGGTTAATTGGGATTTCACCTGCCGCTAGACTTGCAAAGGTAGGTAAGAGGTCCAGTGCACTGACAGGTGAATCACTCACTTGTTTAGCTTTTATTTGAATTGGCCAGCGCATAATTCCGGCAACTCGTATACCAGCTTCGTGAGTGTGGAGTTTCATTCCCCGGAGAGGGCCTGGGCTTCCGTGAGAACGCCATGCGGTACGGTACCTGTTCAGAGTTTCGGGGCCATTGTCTGAAGAAAATATCACGAGTGTGTTTTTTGTGAGATTCAGATGATTCAGACTCAGTGTTATCTGACCGACCGCAGAGTCCATGTTCTCTACATTTGCATAATAGAGAGCCTCTCCTCTTTTCTTTGCCTTAGGGTAGTTTTCAATAAGATTCTTGGGCGAGGCGATCGGTTCATGAGGTTCATGGAATGCTACGTAAGAGAAGAAAGGTTGGTCTGGATTATTTTTTACGTGTTTGGTTATCCAGTCCACAGCTTCTTGGGCAACGATTTGGCAACTAAAGCCTCTGCTTACACCTACATTTTCTCCGTTACGGACAAAATTTTTCGGATCCTCATGGCTCGGAGCGGCATTATTTTGAGTTGCGAACCAATGATCAAATCCAAAGTCACCGGGCTGCGGTTGATTTTTTCGATTAAAGATTCCATTGCAGTGCCACTTGCCTGTCATGCATGTTGCGTATCCAGTTTTTTTCAACATGGCCGGCATAGTGAATTCATTTTTGCTCATATGCATTCGATTGCCTCCGGGTATCCAATCATAGACTCCTGCCCGGTTAGGTGTTCTGCCTGTCATGAGTCCAACGCGTGACGGTGAACATACCGGAGAAGATGAATAGAAACTGGTGAAACGGATTCCCTCAGAGGCTAACCTGTCGATGTTTGGAGTTCTGATAACTTTATTTCCGTAACAGGAAAGATCCCCATAGCCGAGATCATCACACAGGATAATTATGATATTGGGTCGTTCATCGGCTATGGCCCAGGAAAAGGATGATAATAATGTGAAGCATATGGGTAGAGCCTTGGTGAATCGAGGAAGCATAACGATGTTGTTTATATTGATCAGCTGTTATTGTCTGCTGAATCTACAGAATAAAGCACGATTTTTTTAGCAAAATTAATTTCAAGCGAAGGAATAAGGATAAATGAAATGGATCACAATTATTTAGTCTTTTTCTGATCATATTGGGAAATATAGTTCATAAAAATCGACCTTTTACCCTAAAAAGGTGATGATAATAAAGTAAATCGGAAAGTTTTTTGTTTTTTTCTAAGGGTCTTGTCTCTTCAGTCGTTGTTTATGATGTAACAAATTAATGTTAGAAAATAATACAGCCAACGAACGCGACAAAATTGTTCGTAGAGCGCTCATTGAGTTTGAGTCAGCCTTGATTGGTTATGCGGCTAGCATCATTAAGGATGAGGACCGCGCTAAGGATGTCGTTCAGGACACATTCATAAAACTTTATGAACAAGATCCTGAAAAAGTGAAAGAATCTCTCAAGGCATGGCTTTTCACGGTCTGCCGGAACCGTTGTTTTGACGTTATAAGAAAGGAAAAACGTATGATTAATGTAGAAGATGATCAATTGACAGTCATTCGTGATGTTGCGGATGACCCGTCACGAGCTGCTGAACGGGCGGATGAGCATAGTAATGTTATTAAGTTTTTGGACCGGTTGCCGCAAAATCAACGTGAAGTGATACGTCTGAAATTCGAAGGAGATATGAGTTATAAAGAGATAAGCCAGATCACTCAATTAAGTGTGAGTAATGTCGGTTTTCTTATTCATGCCGGCATCAAGCGCTTGAGAGGTCTTCTATCGGACCAGGTCGCGTAGAAAAAATAACAAAGTTAAATAAATGATTTTTTAGAAAGGAAATATTAGTAATGAAAATTGATTCTGAAGACCCGAAACTTACTGCTTATGCACTTGGTGAACTTGACCCGAGTGAGGTGGATGCATTTGAGAGGATTCTTGAAGAGTGTCCTGAAGCAAAGTCGGAAGTGGATGCTATTAGAGGCGCGATAAAAACTATCAAGAAAGAATTTGATGAGGCTCCTAAAAAGAAGCTTTCCGAAGAGCAAAAACAAATACTTTTTAGTAATGAAGTGGACGTTATTCTGGATCCAGGGCCTGACGCCTTTAGTAAGGTTAATAAGTGGCTAGGTGTTACCGCAGCCGCGGCCTGTTTTGTAGGAATGGGGATAGTTGGCCTCAGATCAGTAAAACAAGAGATTCAAGAGGATTCAGATTATGCAGGTAAACGAGCTGATGCTACCGCTGCGAATTTTCCTGAACCAGTTCCAGTAGAGAAAGCGCAACTCGTAAAGAAGCAGTCTGAGAATAATGAACAGTTGTTTAAATTATCAAAAAAAAGGACTGACAAAGCCGCCACCGCTGATCCCTTCACTTCTTCGGATCTTGCAGATTCTAAAGAATCTGCCGCCAGCCTTGCTTTCGAAGCTACAGTTTCTGAAGGAGAAGCTATTGTCGATTATGATGCCAATGGTATTGCAAATAAAAGGAATTCTAAGCAAGAGCTAGGCAAAAAGGCTTCCCCAAAACCATCTAGTCTGCGAGCTAATTCAATCGTAGCTAGTGCGGAGGCGCCTTTATCAAACGATTTACTATCAGTTAGAGATCTGCGAAGTAATCAAAGCAAAGATAGAGGGTTCCTTAAAGAATCTGAAAAGAAGGACGAGATTTCAGGTGAAGAGCAAAATCTGAGTAGTGAGCAGTACGGGGTTTATTATGACACTCCTTTCTTTCCGACTCTTGAACGGCCTTTATCTACTTTTGCGATTGATGTTGATACGGCAAGTTATTCAAATGTTCGTCGTTACATTGGGCGTCGTGGACAACTTCCTCCGGTCGATGCTGTTCGTGTTGAGGAATTGATTAATTACTTTGATTATGATTATCCCTATTCAGGTGATAAGCATCCTTTTTCAGTGCACCTTGAAACTTCTTCAACTCCTTGGAAAGCGGGTCATCGACTCGTGAGGATAGGCTTGAAGGCCAAGGACATGAAAGTGGACAAAAGGCCCCCATCTAATCTTGTATTTCTGGTCGACTGTTCTGGATCCATGGGGAATCCGGACAAATTACCACTCTTGAAAAAATCTCTCGTATCTTTGGTGGTGAATTTAACTGAGGATGATCGTATCGGGATTGTTACTTATGCTGGTGGAGCAGGAGTGGAACTTGATCCACTGCATGGTGATCAGAAAGATAAGATCATTGAGGTAATTAACGGACTAAGAAGCGGTGGTGGAACCAATGGTGAAGGGGGAATTCGTGTTGCTTATGATCTTGCTACGAAAAATTACATCAAGGGTGGAACGAACCGTGTAATTCTTGCCACTGACGGTGACTTCAATGTTGGAATTTCTGATAACAGTAAATTAGTTGAGTTAGTTAAAGGGCGTGCGGAGAAGGAGAAGATTTTCCTTACGGCACTTGGTTTTGGTGAAGGCAATATCCAGGATGTTCGACTCGAGCAGATTGCTAATAATGGCAACGGAGAATATTACTATATTGACTCCATCAAAGAAGGGAGAAGAGTTCTTGTCGACAAGATGAGTGCGACTCTGGTCACTGTGGCCAAGGATGTTAAAATCCAAGTCGATTTTAATCCCAGGAAAGTTAGAAGTTATAGACTCATTGGTTATGCTAACCGCAGAATGAGAGCTGAAGAATTCCGTGATGATAAAAAAGATGCAGGAGAAATTGGAGCCGGTCATGTAGTGACTGCTCTTTACGAGATAGTTCCAGCAGGATCTACTAATGAAGAGGGGGATGTGGCAGTAAAGTCAAAGTACAGGAAGTCAGCTAAGAAAGATGAGCGGTCAGACATTATAGAAAGTGAAGAATTGCTTACTGTCTTTTTAAGGTACAAGGGTCCTGAGGATGGTATTGAAGATGAGGCGAAGGAGTTTTCTGTACCACTTACCGATGCAGGTAAGGGGTGGAAGAATTCCAGTAAAGACTTTCGGTTCGCTTCATCAGTTGCAGGATTTGGAATGTTGTTGAGAAATTCCAAGTTTGGTGGTCAAGTCAATTATGATTTACTGCTGGAATTGGCATCTGAGGGGATAGGTGATGATAAGAATGGTCTTCGTAAAGAGTTCGTTGAGTTAGTTAAAACGGCAAAGGCCATTACCCGAGCAAAGAATGATTCTGAGTAGCTTCGGCTAAAGACACATTAACGTTGGCGGGGTCGGCGACTGCGGAAATCACCAGTTGGTCGGCCCCGGCTAGGCGTTTCAAGAATAGTTGTTTGAGTTTCTTGTGGCAACCCGCTGTTAGGAAGCCATGCCTTGGCCGCGTCCGCGTCCGTGCGCATCCAAGACTGGGCGACTTGTTTAAGTGTATTTATTCTAGTATCTTCATTGTCAATCGTAGCGGCCCATGTGACTGCGCTTTTTGGATCTTCACGGTCAAGTGAGGTTGCAAATGAGCTGACAGCTGAGTCTCGGGCTTCTGAAGGTTTCATTGCTACAAGATGATTACTCGCAGCTTCAGGATCATTTCTTGTCCAGTTTTCCATAACCTCTCTATATGCTTGTCCTTGTGCATTTGTTGGAAGACTCGATGCCCAGTCCACAGCATCTTGTGGATTCTCGCGGCTCAGGTGTGAGGCCACTTCACTAACAGCTCTTTGTGCATATTCATTTTCAGCGTTACTTGATACCCATTTTTTAGCAGCATCAATGTCGGACCGTATGTAACCCTCAGTCACCTGATCAAATGCGGATGATTTTAATTCACCGTCTGGAAGTGCTTCGGCCCATTCTATTGCCGTGCTTACTCCTTTCTTTAATTGCTCTGATGCAATTTGACTAATGTAGCGTTGTGTTACATCACCTCTGCGTAAAACTCCATCTGGGCGCTCTTCGTTTTTACGGTTCGCTGCAATTTCTAATACATAATCAGTTGCAGCACTCGCATCACTTTTGGCTAATCCATTAATGAGTCCATAGGTAAGAAAACTTTTTTGCCTATCATCTTCTATATTTGAAATTGTTTTCATTGCAGATTCCGGGTCAACTGATGCCCAGGCGGATAATGCGGAATACGCATACATGTTACTTCCTTGTTCACCCCTGCCCCTGTTTCGTTCAGAATTATTACTAAGAGCAATTTTAATAGCAGATTCCCCGTCCGCTTTACCCCAGGCCTGAAAGAAAAGTTCCATTTTCCTACTTCTTTCACGACCATCTAAATTTTCTTTTAATGATTCATAAATTTCCGAAGCATTGTTTGCATTGAGGCCAATTAGTATCTGGGCAAAGAGTAAATTCTTTTCAATAGGATCGCTGGAACTTAGATAATTGTTAATTAGTTGATTTGCAGGTGTGCTGGCAGTTGAGGTATTTTTAAGGGTTGGTAAATTTTTAATGTGGCTAGGGATACCATTATTTTTTCCTGCTATGGAAAGAGGCTTTGTTTGTTGCTCTTGCTTAATTAATTCTAATTTATCTGTTTTCAGATTGTTTTTTGATTCGATTTTCTTACCAAGGGAAAAAGTTGTTATAGCAATGAGAAACCAAATAGCATGAGGAGTTATTTTTTTATCCATGACTTTGAAATGGTTATTAGATTTAATAAGAGAGCGTTTGTCTCTAGCAAAAGCCCCGAGGGTTATTAAGTCCTCGGGGCCAGATTGTTTATCTAGGAAATTTCTAGAATTTTAATGGCAGATTTTATTATTCGGCTGGTTTACGAGGACCTTTAGGGCGACCACCTTCTGGGCGTTTTCCTTTAGGGCGATCACCTTCTGGGCGTTTTCCTTTAGGGCGATCACCTTCTGGGCGTTTTCCTTTAGGACGATCACCTTCTGGGCGTTTTCCTTTAGGGCGATCACCTTCTCCTCGCTTGCGCCTTTCACCCATTTTTGCGATTGCGGCTTTTATTTCCTCATCAGAAACTTTACCATCTCCATCGCTGTCTGCGCGTTTAGTAAACATTTCTGCAAATTTTTCATTTTCAGCTAAACGGGCTTTAATTGCTTTAAGAGCTTCTTCAGGTGAACGCTGTGCACGAGGGTCTTTTGGCTTAGCGCCTTCTGGGCGTTCAGCTGTAGGTTTCCCTTTTTTCTTTCCTTTTTTTTCTTCATCTTGAGCAATTGCTGAAGAAGACAAAAGAGCCAGAGTGATTGCACTTGCAGCAAGTTTTGTAAGTTTTGATTTCATTATATTTTTGGTTGACGGTTAAAAGAAATTCAAAGTGGTGAAATCTCTATGAGGTTTCATGAATTTATATTTAAGATAGTAACAGGCGTAGATTACCTTAAGATGATCTGCTTAACTTTTTATATCAGTTCTAGATAATACAAATTTGATTTGATCACTCTTTATGAGTTCTGCCTCTAAATTTAAGCCTAAGCATTTTGAGCATGCTTTTGATAGAGCTAGACCTAATCCGCTATGAGATCCGTCAGTTCGGGAAATATCACCCCTCCATAATCTTTCAAAGAGGTGACTCAACATCTCTTCATCAAAATTTTCAACTGAGTTAGAAATACTAAGAATATGCCCTTCAGATTCTTGATTTCCATTGATCGCGATTATTCCTTCTGAGGGCGTATATTCTGCGGCATTTGAAAATAAATTATTGATAATTAGACGGAGTATCTTGGGATCCGTTTCAATTAAATGATCGTTAGAAATTTTTATTGCCACTTTGATATTTTTTTCTTCAGCTTTTTGGACGAATGGATCCCAACAATCTTTCGTGAATTTGTGGAGTGGTATTTTTTCATATACAGGATCCTCGTCTCCATTATCGTATCTGTTCAATGCTAATAAACTTTCAATTATTTCCTGTAATTGTTGAGCGATATCTAGAGTTTCGTTGGCGTGGGATTCCGCATTATTTTCAGGCCAGCGCAATGCGACTTCTGCCATCATTTTCAATTCGGCGATAGGTGTTCTAAGTTCGTGTGCTAGATCTCCACTGAATCTCCGCTCTCTTTCAAAACCATCCTCTAACCTTTCCATGAGTTTGTTGAGATGTTCGCATATTGGAGAGAGCTCTACCGGTAGATCAATTTTGGAAAAACGATGACTCAAAGAAGAAGAATCTACTGAGGCTAGCTTATTACCCAGTGCATAAAGAGGCTTTAGGCCATTCTTTAACGCAAAATGGACTAAAGAAAATGAAAAGAATCCTGCAACGATACCGATAGCTATTATTCCAAATAATAGGGTATTAAGAGTTTGTTCCATTGGTTTTGAGTTCAAAGCAATGATTCCTGTTAGTGATATGTTCCGTGGTGGATTTTGTTCTTGATTTTGTGCAGGAGATTCATCGTTAGGTCTTCGCATTCCTTCATTCCCTCTTGGCCTTGGCCTACCAAATCCAAATCTACGAAAAGTCGAAGCCATGGCTCGCATGGAGTCTCCATTTTGGAGTGATATATTAAAGAAAATAGGATTGTTAGAATCTGTAATTTCAGGGAATTTAAATTCTTTTGTAGATAGTCCTTCGGATTGCCTGATTACTGTATCTTTATTTAACCATATTATGTATTTAGGCCCTCCTGCGCTTAAAAAATCCGGCCATCTTTGGGTTATGCGATTTTCTGGAGTGGTGCGATTCTCATTTGGTTGAAAGTTTTCTCTTGGTGGTCGTACAATCAAGCGGTCAGGCCTCTGAGGACCAGGATTCCGAAAAGTGGATCCACCAATGAACCGAAGAGCGCCTTCCATCCTTTGTAATTCAGAGTCAATTTTAGCTACTTCACCTTGCTTAACAGATAAGTATATTCCTGCCCCTGCAATGGCCCATAATAAAGTTAAGCCTAGCAATAACCAGATAAAGAGATTCTTCCTAATTGAACTCATTAGTTTTTTGGCATGAGTATGTATCCTTGGCCTCTTCTCGTATGAATTAGTTCAGCATCATCAGGCCCTTTTGCTATTTTTTTCCGAAGGTTACAGATCGCGGAGTCGACCACATTACTCATAGGTGAAACAAGTTCATCATAAATGTGGTCTTCTATTTCTGATCTCGAAACGACTGATCCTTGTCGCATTGCCAAATATTCAAGAATCGCATATTCTCTGGCAGTGAGATCTATTAAGTTGCCATCACGCTTAACTGTTTTAGCAGAACTATCAATGATTAGATCATTTAAGGTAATAGCTGATGTAGACTTTTTATATGAGCGTCTGCAAAGAGCTTCTATTCTTGCTAGGAGTTCCTCAAGTGCGAATGGTTTTATGAGATAATCATCGGCTCCTTTTCTGAGACCTTTGACTCTATCAGCGATTGTGTCTTTAGCGGTTAATAATAGGACCGGAGTGTCACGGCCTCGTTCCCTTAACTGTTCAAGGACACTTAATCCGTCGAGGCCCGGTAACATGATATCTAGAAGAATGATATCATATGTATTCTCAGAGCCCATCCAAAGGCCATCATTTCCATTGTCAGTTGAATCTACAGCGTAGCCTGACTCTCTGAGTGCTTTTTCTATTGCCCCTCGGAGTCGGTTTTTATCTTCTACAAGTAAAATACGCATAATTGATCGAATCCATTAGATATTATGCGAAGAATATGACCGCACCATTACGTGAGTCATACTCTAATACTTAGTTTCATTGGTTGATTATAATGAAACACCCCTCTTCCAGGGTAGAAAATCATCCTGTCCTAAGATGACTGCTTTTGGTTTGTATGTACCGCTAGCCGTTTCGATGAGTAGATCGAGGAGATTATTTCCTAGTTCTTTTATTGAAGATTCGCCTCGTATGATTGATCCAGTATCAAAGTCAATGAGGTCAGGTAATCTCTCCGCCAGTTCGCTGTTAGTTGAAATTTTAATTGTCGGAGTTATGGGGTTTCCTGTTGGAGTGCCAAGTCCAGTCGAAAAGACCATAAGGTTAGCTCCTGATCCGGCCATGGCAGTCGTTGACTCTACGTCACCTCCCGGAGTGCATAATAGAGAAAGACCTTTCTTGGTCACGGGTTGTGGATAATCAAGAACCTCAATAATGGGTGAAGTTCCACCCTTCTTTGCAGCCCCTGCTGATTTAATAGCATCAGTTATTAGGCCATCCTTAATGTTTCCAGGGGAAGGATTATCTTTAAACCCTGACCCGTGCGCTTCGGCTCGAGCATTATACACTTTCATCAAAGAGGCGAATCTGAATGCAGTTGCCTTATCTATGCATCTGTTACATAGGTCCTGCTCGACGCCGCAAAGTTCTGGAAATTCAGAGAGTATTACTGAGCCTTCAAGACCCACAATCAGGTCCGCGCATTGACCGATAGTTGGGTTAGCTGATATTCCTGAAAAACCATCCGACCCACCACATTCGACTCCTAAGCAAATATTAGAAAGGTCAGCAGGGTTCCGGTTTATTTGATTTGCAGAAATCATTCCTATGAAGGTTTCTCTGATGGCGGAATTTAGCATTTCTCGCTCTGAGGTGAATTTCTGTTGCTCGAAAATTAGTAATGGCTTGTCGAATTGTGGCGAACGAGAATATATCTCTTCTTGCAAAATACTCACTTGTGCATTTTGACAACCTAGACTTAGGACAGTTGCACCAGCAACGTTAGGATGATTAATATATCCAGCTATCAGCCCGCACAATGTTTGTGCATCTTCACGCGTTCCGCCACAACCCAAGCCATGGTCTAAAAATTTCAACCCGTCTATATTTTCAAATAAAGGTTGTTTTTGTTTGGTGAATTTATTCGATTGAAGGTCACGCAGATTCTTCTCATTGGACCCCCCTTCGTAAGCTTTTTTAAGATCTTGAGCAAATGAAGTGTAAGGATCGTCGAATGAGTACCCAAGAGTCTTTTTTAATGCGGATTTTAACATTTCAAGATTCCGCGATTCACAAAATACTAAAGGTACAAAGATCCAATGATTGGCTGTTCCTACTTTTCCATCGGACCGATGATAACCATTAAATGTTTTATTTGAGTGTTTTGAAATGTCTGGTAAATCCCAACTTGTCTCAACGTTCTTCCCTTCATAAGGGGAAGATTTGTGTGTAATATTTTCAGTGCTAATAAGTGCCCCGGATCGTATTGATTTTTTAGTCGAACCTACTACGACTCCGTACATTGTGATATCATCCCCATCATTAAAGTCTTTCCCTGCTAACTTTTGTTTGGCAGGTATTAATTCCTTGGTAATTAATCCTGGTTCAATTTCTTCAGAACTTTTGATGTCAGTAAGCGCAACCAGAACATTATCGTCAGGATCTACTCTAATGGCAATTTTACGGGGCATTATTGGGATTGGAGATTAATTTACTGAGAATCTATTTCAGAATTGAATTGTTCTGAGCTTTATATGGTAACCGTCTATTATTGTGTTTCATTAAGTAATCGATTTATATTTCTAATAATATGTCAGTTTCGGCAAAAGAGCCTAATTTTAATGACGCATATGAGCGGACTAGGAAAAGTTTAATTGAGCGTCTCAATGATTGGGAAGATCAAAAGAGCTGGGATGATTTTTATAAGACTTATTGGCGTTTGATTTACGGCGTTGCTGTAAAATCTGGTTTAAAGAATGAAGAGGCTTTCGATGCAGTTCAAGAAACTATTATCTGTATCGCTAAGCAGCAAAAAGAAGGTAAGTATGATCCAAATAAAGGTTCATTTAAGGCGTGGCTCATGAACATGAGTCGTTGGAGGATAGCTGACCAGTTTCGCAAAAGAAAAAAGGATAATGCTATAGTTGATTGTCATGGAATGGACGATTCAATAAGAACTGCTGTTATTGATAGGTTCGAGGATCAGAATGGTCCTGAAATTGAAAGGATATGGGAAGCGGAATGGAACAAAAGTATTACAGATCGGAGTCTAGCAAAAGTGAAAAGTAAAGTTTCACCTAAACAGTTTCAAATATTCGATTGTTACGTTGTTCAAGGCTGGTCAGTAGATAAGGTCAAAAAAGAATTAGGAGTTAGTATTGCTCAAGTTTATTTAGCAAAACATCGCATTGGTTCAATATTAAAGAAGGAGATCCAGAAACTTGAAAAGCAGCTCTTCTGATTTCAGTGAAGACTCCCCACTGATTCCTGATCACGAAATGATTAGAAGGATTGGGAAAGGGTCTTATGGAGAGGTTTGGCTTGCGCGCAGTGTCACTGGATCTATGCGGGCTATCAAAGTGGTCAATCGTAAGGACTTTGAATACGATAGAACCTTCGAAAGGGAATTTGAGGGTATTAAAATTTTTGAGCCAATATCCCGCACTCATCCTGGCCTGGTTAATATTTTGCATGTTGGGCGTAATGTGGAGGATGGCTTCTATTATTATGTCATGGAATTGGCAGATGATAAGGTTAGTAAGTCTGAGGTTATTGATGATAAGTATGCTCCAAGAACGTTAGCATCTGAGATAAAAGACAGACAAAGAGTGTCAATGGATGAATGTGGGGAGTGGGGTGCAATTATGGCGAGTGCTTTACATCACATTCATGAGTCGGGTCTGACTCATAGAGACATTAAACCTTCAAATGTGATTTTTGTGGATGGGATCCCCAAGATTGCTGATATTGGCCTCGTGGCACTTTCTGGGCAGCGCACATTTGTTGGCACCGAAGGTTTTGTTCCGCCTGAAGGGCCGGGTGATCCTAAGGCGGATATTTATAGTTTGGGTATGGTCCTTTATGAAATGAGTTCTGGTAAGGATCGTTTTGAGTTTCCTGCAATTTCAGATCCAAATGGAAATGAAGTGGAGAGAAGGAAATGGCGTTTCCTTAATGATATTATTTGCAAGGCATGTGCCACTCTGGCGGGGCAACGTTACGATAATGCTCACAAAATGAGCCAAGATTTGCAGTCTTTGGATAAGGGGAGGGTAGTTAGTACGCTTGTGGTTAAGTTCTCTAGAGCTTTACTGCTCATGGCTTTGGTTGCTATTGCCATTTTTGGTGTATCAAACATTGATTTCTTCGGGCCTTTTCATATTAAACAAAGCGAAGAATCTGATGGCGTTCCTTTTAATGGGAACAATACCATTACAGAGGGTGGTGATGAGAAGAGTGAGGAAAAAGAACCTAAAATAGGTGAAGATAAGTTTGGAAATGTTCGAATCACTGCTGTGCCTAGAGGAGCCAAAATTTTTAAGGTCTTTGAAGATGGCAGAAAAAGGTCATTCAAAGGAATTGCTTCACCGGATTATTTTGAGTCAGAGGTATCAATCGGCAAGGTTAATTATGAGTTAGAACTGGAAGGTTATCGAATTAAGTTGGCTCAAGGTATCGTCAAAGCTGATGAAACATTATTACTGGGAGGGCATTTGGAATTCTATAAGCCTCCAATTGAGGAAGAGGAGTGGCAAAACTCACTTGGGATGAAATTTAGTTATCTTGAAGAGAACCATGTTTCAGAGGTTCCTTTTCCATTAATGAAATTTGAAGAGTATATTGCAAATCTTCTGGAGACAGTTGATTACCATAAAGCTCAATTGATTCTTCCTAATGAAGATCCTGCTGTTGTTTATGACACTGCATTGGTGGGATCCCATTTGGCTGAGGATTTTTTTAAATGGATGACCCTAGAAGAACAAAACAAAGGTTACTTAGCAGAGAATCAAAACTATGAATTAAGAGTGGATGTTGAACATGAGAAAAGGGATGTCGTTTACGGGAAAGATGTTTTTGAGGACAGGGCTCCACTTTTTGCGTATGTGCGTACAGCAACTTATGCAGCACTAACACTGAATTCTGATCCGGAAGGAGCTTCGGTTTATATTAATGACAGGTATGAGGGTAAAACAGGGTTGCGTCTCTCTGATTTGACCCTTAATCCCATCGAGATTCTTTTTCGATTAAAAGGTTATAGAGATGAGAAACGATTGATAGATCTTCAATCCAGTATTGATCATCCGGTAAGTGTAAAAATGAGAGAGAGTAATGGGGTTGATTTTGCTAAGGAATGGAAGAATTCTTTAGGTATTCCAATGTTGCCACTGAGGGATAATGTCATGATGTCAGCTTGGGAAATCAGAGTTAAAGATTTTGATTATTTTTGCTCTTTGACGGAAGAAAAACGTGAATCTAAGCCAAAATTCCCTCAAGACGATAAACATCCTGTAGTCTTAGTTAATAGGAATCAGATAGATAAGTTTTGTGAATGGTTGACTGAATATGAGAGGGATAAAGGACAAGTAGGATTTAACTTACGCTATGAATTGCCAACTGATAAGGATTGGAGTTTTGCCGCAGGATTAAAGGTTGAAAAAGGGTCCAGCCCTGCGGAGCGAGACCGTTTAGTCAAAGGGGTGTTTCCATGGGGTAATAATTGGCCTCCTGAAAAAAGAGCTGTTAACATTGCAGATTTATCAGCTCTGAGCTGGTTGTCTGAGTCTGCTATTGTTCGTTCTTATGAGGATGGTTTTTCTCATACCTCGCCTGTTGGGAGTTTTAATCCAAACGATAAGGGTTTTTATGATCTTGCAGGAAATGTTTGGGAGTGGGTTAAGGATTCTTATGGTGGGGAATCTAACTTTAAAGAATGGTCAGTTGCTCGTGGAGGAGGATACGATTCTAATTTAGAACAGCATTTTTTGTCATCTTATAGGAGCGTTCAGCCCCTCGGTCAGAGAGGAGTGAGTTATGGGTTTAGAATAGTTTTAGTTATCGAGGCCCAAGGCGAAAATAATTGAAGTTATATGCTCCGTTATTTAGAATAGAATCAAGCATTAACTCGTTTTCAGATATGGTAGAAATAGAAATTAATTACGACGGAGATTTGCGGTGCAGCGCCAAACATGGTTTATCAGGCGCGACTATAGAAACGGACGCACCTATTGATAATCGTGGTCTAAGATAAAATCACATATCAGCATTCGATGATCTGAATGCACTGTTTTAATAGAGCTGGCGTCAACAGGTTGGAGGGCCGGATTAGAATAGATATGGTCGATGCGAATGACTGGAAAATAGTTAGTGAATGTGTTTCCAATCCCTTTTCCGATAGAGCTGAATGCATTTTTATATTCAGGTGATAATATTTTAAATAAGTTGCTATTTTGGGGAGAATTGAAGTCACCACCGAAGATTTTTGGTCTATCGGAGGCAAACTCTTCATATTGTGATAATAGCCGCTTTAATTGATCGCGTCTTTCTTGACTTCGTTCCTGATGCTCTTTCCAGCAATTTTTATTCCATAGATCCCAGCGGGTCACTGCGCTTTCTAGATGAATGCATAGAAGCTCTATAGTTGATCCATTTTCAAGTGTTAACATCGCGCCTGTAGCGTGATTATAGAAAGTAGAGGAGTAATTTCTTTTCGTTAATTTTCCTTTAGCAATGATTGAACAGTCCCATCCCCCGACAATCTGGATTGTTGGGTTTAATAATTTATTTTTTATGATTTGGAGGTTTTTTGGTGATGGAGATTCTTGCAAAAAAATAACATCAGGATTGTAGTCGATTGATTCTAGTGCGGCTTCAATTTTACGATCATTACAATTGATCGATGCAATGCGTAACGTTTGAATGTGATTTGCTAGATTAGTTTCCGTCTTTATTTTTTTTACTGTTGGGGTGAACCCTCGTTTTAATGATGTAATTTCATCTGATCCTAGTAATGCTGTAAATATCCACGCGCCAAAGAACCACAGGAGTAGTTTTTTCTTTAGACATATTATTGAAATGAATATGAATCCTAAACCGATCACGGACCAGAGCCAGATTGGGAAAACTGTAACAATGGATAATTGGTCACTATTATAATTAAAGCTAAAAAGAATCAATGAATGCAATATTGTGGAAACCAATAATGCAAGCCAACCAATGGCACGTGCTATTTTGATAGCAGGATTAATCTTTCTTAGCCTCTTTGAGTTCACCTCTGTTGACTCAATAGTATGGCCAGTTGTTTGTTTTATGCAAACTACTCTGCCCGGGGCTTTTAATTAATGTGATTTATACAAGAATCACATTAGGGCTAATTAATAAGAAAACATTTCATCCTCACCAAAGAATCGTTTCAATTCATTGCTGGCAGATTCTTCCGAATCTGACGCATGACATACATTCCGCATTGTATCGACACCAAAGTCGCCACGAATCGTTCCCTTATCGGCAACAGTTGAATCGGTTGGTCCGAGTAATTCTCGAACACGTGCGATGGCGTTCTCACCTTCTAGAGCCAGAGAGATTACGGGGCATGCCTGCATAAAATTAAGTATTTCAGGGAAGAATGGCCTGTCTGCTACGTGAGCATAGTGTTCATTCAGAGTTTCGGTTGAAAGGGATATCATTTTCATACCCCTAATTTTAAACCCTTCGCTCTCAAATCGCTTAAGGATTTCACCGACTATTTTTTTTTCGACGCAATCAGTTTTGAATAGTATGAGAGTTGTTTCTAGTGACATTATAAAATTAGTTTAAATGGACATTTAATAAATGCCGCAAGCTAGGGAAAAGTCAAAGAAGTGTTCACTTTGATTAATCGGTAAAGTCTTGTGATTAATAATAAGTTTTGAGTCTATTTCTCCAGCCCTTAAGCCATTTTGTTTCATCTTTAGGAGCATTATCAACTCTTTGTGTCAAAACGTGATCAGCAGCTCTGGCAAATTCAAGTGTTGCTTGGCTTGAGAGGAGATTGGGGCGCATCGCTTCAAGCACTTGTAGCATTCCCCAACCCTTTCCTTTGTAACGTTCTTTTTTGTTTGTTCCTTCTCCCTTAAAGTTTACATAGTCCATTAAGGCGTACTTTCCTTGGGGGCTCTGTAATAATGTATAGAAATTATGTTTAATTTTTTTCTGCTTATTTATAGGAACTTGAATCAACATCTTCGGTAAAGCCCGTTCGAGGCGAGTTAGAATGAATGAGGTCTGTAAAGGAATTGTCCTATAAAGGAATTGCCTTAATTGATTCATTTGAGGGGAATTTTTAGAATTAATGAATTCTGTTCTTGAACTCCATGGGCAGTCGACTGTTTTTGCTATTTTTGGAACTCTGATTCCTTTTGAAGCTATGAATTGAATGAGTTTTGGGAAACTTTCTTCAAAGGGACCTTGTTTGATGCGGCTATACCATATGAAGTGACCGATACCCAGAGAGGCAAAATATTCACCTTTGTTCCAGCTCGTGAGGCCTTCTAGCGTTCCTCCGCACTCATTCTTCCAGATTTTAGCACCAATTTTTTCCGCTTCTGACCCAGAAAGGCGAATTCCGCTGGTTCTTATATCATATCCTTTAGATTTAACGGATGCGGATTTTGGCACATTTTGTGAACATGCGACGATCATTAGAGCGGATAGTATCGCAAGATTACAAAGGGGTTGATTTACTTTATATATCAATTTATTAGGAGCTTTAATATTTAATGATATTCTTTTATATAAGATATAGAATGTTTTTGTTGGAATCGACAAATTTCATTTCAGCGTTAGTTTGGCATGATTCCAGTATAATAAATTGACCTAGTTCATGATAATATTTGCCCCCAAGGAGACTGATTCTAGTGAAACTAGAGCAGCCCTTACTCCAACAACAGTTAAGAGGTTAGTTGATATTGGATTGGAAGTTGAGGTTGAATCGGGGATTGGAGCTGGGTGTGACCATTCTGATATTGAATATTCTGAATCTGGAGCAAAGATCGTTACTGACAAAGGTTCGTCCTTATCAAATGCTGATTTTATTTTTCGCGTCAGGAAGCCTCCGAATGAAGAAATAAGTATCCTCAAACAGGGTGCTATGCATCTTAGCTTTCTTGATCCGTTTAATGATAGTGAGTCCCTTCATGCAATGGCGTCCTCTGGTATCACTGCAGTGAGTTTGGAAATGATCCCAAGAACGACTCTTGCTCAAAAGATGGACGCGCTTAGTTCACAGGCAAATATTGCAGGATATACGGCCGTAATACATTCGGCAGATAAGCTGAATAAGATACTGCCTATGATGATGACTCCTGCAGGAACAATTTCTCCTGCCAAGTACTTTATTTTGGGAATAGGAGTGGCAGGACTCCAGGCGATCGCTACCGCTAAACGTTTAGGTGCTAGGGTCACAGCCTTCGATGTTCGTCAGGAGGCCCTTGAACAAGCAGAGTCTCTTGGAGCCAAGGCGTTAAGAATCGATCTTGGTGATGATTCATCAGAAGCTGGTCAGGTGTATGCGAAAGAGTTGACGCCTGAGCAGCTTGCCAAGCAGCGTGAAGAACAGGCAAAAGTTTGTGAAGAATCTGATGTGGTTATTACTACAGCCAAAGTCTTTGGTAGGAAATCTCCCATACTTGTTACGAAGGATGTAATTCAAAGAATGAAGCCAGGAAGTATGATCATTGATTTGGCTGCTGAGTCCGGTGGAAACGTTGAAGGTACAGTCTTGAATCAAGAAATTGTAACAGAAAACGGAGTTAGTATTGTGGGCATTGGTAATTTTGAAGGTCGTGTTGCTAGACATGCGAGTCAGGTTTTTTCTGCAAATTTGGGTAATTTTGTTGAGCACTTTTGGGATCAGGAAGAAAACACATTTAAATTCGATTTTGATGATGAAATATTATCTGGCTGCGTCTTAACGCATGCAGGGAAAATCGTTCATGAGAGATTTCTTGAGGAGAGTGGTGAAAAATAAATTAATTAGTTGATCAATGGAACTTATCTTACTTTTATTTACTTTTGTCTTAGCAGCCTTTCTTGGCTTTGAATTGATTTCAAAAGTCCCTTCGCAATTGCATACGCCATTAATGTCGGGATCTAATGCAATTTCAGGCATTACAATAGTGGGTGCATTGATTGCCTCTGGGCAAGAAAATGACGCTATATCGAAGTGGCTGGGGCTGGCTGCTCTTGTGCTAGCAACCATAAATGTTGTGGGTGGCTACTACGTAACTGATCGTATGCTGTCTATGTTTAAAACAAAAAAAGACTAATCACCATAAGAGCTTTCTTGAACTTGTAATCTTTCACTGCCGAGCATGCCAGAATCTATAATTAACGTTTCTTATATTGTCGCTGCGATCCTTTTTATTCTTGGCATGAAAATGCTGGGTTCAGCGTCGACTGCTGTTAAAGGAAATAGGATTTCATCTTTGGGAATGCTCATTGCCGTTATTGTGACTCTTTCCAAGAGTGATCTTGATTATACTTGGATAGTGACTGGTCTGACTCTTGGAGGGGTTATTGGACTAATTGCAGCTAAACGAGTTCAAATGACTGGAATGCCAGAGTTAGTTGCGTTATTTAACGGGTTTGGAGGTTTGGCAAGTTTGCTTGTTGGTTGGTCGGAGTATGAAAAGGTCCGGTCCGGAGGCTGGGCTGATTATTTGGAAAGTGCGGGTGATGCGATGCCGGGTCAATGGTTCTTAGCTTTGGTCATTGTTCTTGCGGTCATTATTGGTGGTATAACGTTCACAGGTTCTATCGTTGCTTATCTTAAGCTTTCAGGAAAGATCGGTGGTACTGCTACAATTTTTCCATTACAAAAGCTCATTAATTTATTAGTGATGCTGGGGGCTGTTGTGGTCGGGTGCTATTTTATTACAATAGTAGATAATGAAACGGCTAGGTTCTGGATGTGGTGGGTCATTGTTCTATCATTACTAATTGGTGTGCTAGGTGTGATCCCTATAGGCGGAGGGGATATGCCCGTAGTGATTGCGTTATTGAATTCATTTTCTGGCCTAGGAGCAGCGGCTGCAGGTTTTGTGATTACGAACACAGTACTTGTTGTGGCCGGTTGTTTGGTTGGAGCGAGTGGATTAATTCTCAGTATCATTATGTGCAAGGCAATGAATCGTAGCCTCGGCAATGTTCTATTCGGAGGTTTTGGAGTCCTTACAAGCTCCGGAGGCAAAGAAGTTGAAGGCGAAATGAAAGCCCTAAGCGTGGAAGATGCGTACTATGTTCTTGAAGCAGCTCAGAGTGTCGTTTTTGTGCCTGGTTATGGAATGGCTGTGGCGCAGGCGCAGCATGTAGTCAAAGAACTTTCTGAAATTCTTGAGCGGAATGGGGCCGAGGTTAGGCATGCAGTTCATCCGGTAGCTGGTCGCATGCCAGGCCACATGAATGTTTTGTTAGCTGAGGCTGATGTTCCATATGAGCAGCTATGCGAAATGGAAGAAGTGAATGCAATTATGTCGACAGTTGATGTTGCAATTGTGATTGGTGCTAACGACGTTGTGAATCCAGCTGCGCTTGAAGACGAGGAGAGCCCAATCTATGGGATGCCTATTATAAATGTTCACCAAGCGAGATCAGTATTTGTTCTTAAGCGTGGACAAGGGGCTGGGTATTCTGGTATTATTAATACTCTCTTTTTCCGGGAAAATTGTAGGATGATCTATGGTGATGCTAAGGCCACCGTCGGGAGTATGGTTGCTCAGTTTGAGAAATGATTTTCTTCTCTCTCAAAGGCAACGAACCAGAGTCATAAGAGCAAATGCGGTTCCGTATGGTCGGTGATAAGAATAGAAAGGATAATCCCACCAACTCCCTTCCTTTTCTTGAAGTGGTAACATAATGGCAGCCAGTTGGCCTTTATGGTAGTTCGCATTTTTTGCATCGGATAAATCCTCAATGCAGAGTGATGCATAGTAGTGTCCGTAATAATAAAAATATCCTGCTACTTGGAACCAACTTTCATGAGGGATTGGACGCTTTCTTCCAATCGATAACCAGCCGTTCCGAGCCCATAGTTTATCCAGCCAGGTATCGAGTACTTTTTCCGTGACCTTTTCATCTCCCCATAATTTAAGAGCGATATTGCAGGCTTGAGATCTTCCAAGGCTTCCGCCTGGGAGGTTGATGCCTCGCATTGGTCGAAGCTTTAGATATTCACCGTAAGCATAGGAGAAGTCTGGTTTTTGTTGTCTTTTTGTGGCGTCAAATGCGCGTTTAACGAGACGGTCTGGAACATCGATACCTATCTGCTCTGCTTTTTTTAAGGCAACTAATGCCGTTGAATTAGTAAAGCTAATTGAGGAGGAGGATGGTTGCTTGGCCTTATAACGGAAATCATAATATCCCCATCCTCCATCAACGCTTTCATATTTCTGAAGCATTTTGATTTGATGTCTTATTGAATCTTTTATGAGTTTTTTGCGGTCATCTGAGGTTTCTTTCTTATTGTGCATCGCAACTAATGCAGCGATCCCATAAGAATGTCCCCATACGTTATAAAGTGCATCATGGTTAGCCCTTCGAACTGATCCAAGATTTTCAAGGATCCATTTTTCACCACGTTCAAGTGCAGCTTTGGCTTTTGGATCTTGATCGGCGACATTTGTTTCAATTAAAGCATTAACGCACATTGCTGTAACGGCAGCTCGAAACGCATGGTGTGCACCAGGCACCGGAGCATAAATATTTAGGCCCTTTGTGTTTCTTGCAGATCCCCAGGATCCATCTTTGTTTTGATTTGATATTAAAAAGTCAATGCCTTTACGGATAGAAGACTCTATTTCTCCTTTGGGTGGAGGCGGTCGAGAAGCTTTTTGGATGCCAGTATCACCCATCATGTGCTGAGGGTGAACTACCAAAAATAAGGTTAAAAATAGAACTACCTTAGATGTTAGTAAGCCTATTCTTGATCGTGAGTTAATCATTGATAAAATTTAAATTATTTTGAAACGACTTTTTCTCCGTCATTTAATCCTTCGAGGATTACCGTGACTTTTCCATCGCTTGGTCCGAGCTTTACTGGGCGTTGGATTTTATCTTCTCCGTTCATGATCCAAACATTGCTATCATTTAATAAAGCATTTGGAACCGTAATAACTTTATCATATTTTGCAGCGATAATAGTTACTTTTGCTGTCATTCCTGGGAAGAGAAGTGGGTCTTTAATTTCCGCTGATAAGGTCACGGAGAAAGAACCCGGAATATGATTCACATTAATTACTTTTCCTTTAATTTTCAGTGAAGGGTTAGATGTGGGGATGATTGTTGCGGCTAAGTCATTTTTTAAATGTGTGAGTTTTGCTTCAGGTACAATGGCTCTCAGCCCTAGGGAACCAGGCTCAACAATAGTCATGAAGACTTCACGAGGTGCAAGCTTACCTCCTGGAACAAGTTTTTTTATTATTGCGGGAGCGGTGATCCATTTGCCGTCTTTGCTTAATCCATAATAAAGGGTTCCGTTAGCTGGTGAAACTATCTCAAATGATTCAAGATCAGTCTTTAGTTTTTTTAGGTTCTCTTCTGCTTTAGCTTGGTCGCGTTTTGCTTTCTGCACTGAGTGGCGTTTTTGTTCAAGTGTTCGGGGGAGAACAAGCATGCTGTCTTGGAAAGTTATTTCTCCGATGACGGCAGTGGATTTTTTTGAAATTAGTTGTTGTGGCAGCGAGATTTTCAACTGGCGATTAATGCTCATCTTAGACAAGCGGAGATTTTCGCTCGCGCGTTCAAAGCTGTTCTTGGCACGTTTTAAGATGATCTCTTCAGTCTCTTCTGTCAGATCGTCCGCTTCATACATTTTCAGTAACTGCTCGTATTCTTCTTTGGCGTAATCGTAGCCTTGCATGGCAAAATGCAGACTAAGTTCTGTGGCTCGAATAGCTTCTGGATGCCCGACTTTTTCATAGTAACTTAGATTTTCATCAGCGATATTTTTTTCTCTTTGAGTTTTCTCAATGATAAGTGGGGTGCTTTTTTCGAGAGACGCAAGTTCTGACTCGAGTAACTTTAGGGCTAACTTTGCAGAAGGACTTCCAATCTCTATTTCTTCTATCGTTTTTTTAAGCTTTTTTGTTTCGAGGCTAAGAATGCTCTGGCCTTTTTTTACTTTAGTTCCATGCGATAAAGCTGAGATTAAAGTCATGTCAGCCCAAGCTTCAGGGCTTAAACTTATTTTGTGCTCCTTTTCTGCACTGAAGAAAGCATCAAGTTCTACCTTAATATGGAATGGTCCAGTCTTGGCGGTGTGTTCACTGGGAGTCGGTTCTGACGGTTCTTTTGAATTGTTGCCGGTTTCTGGATTCGGTTTTTGATCTTCTGCAAAAACATGGCCGAGGATAATGGTTAATGAAATAAGATTAGCGATGAGTTTTCTTTTCATGTTCTGGTTGTTGAGGTGTTTTTCTTTGGCCAATTATGTTACTTTTATGCCGATTCAAATCGGTATAGATATTTAATAATAGAAGGGGTAATATTATTGGAAATCTTAATAATTTAAAGTTCTTCTCCAAAATATATTTTCACATATTTCATGCCTTTGCTCTCGTCCCAACCCTGTTCTAATAAGCTTTCGGATTGATCTAAGAACTTTGATGTGAATGTTAAGTCTGCCCCGGTGTCAAGCTTCATACGTTTTTTCAGCCGTTTCTGTGCTTTGGTTGCCTCTTTCTTAGATATTGTGAATTGATCCTTTATATTGTTGCCGGCATTTTCTTCGTATTGTTTTTTGAATGAGGTGAATTGGTCTACCAGCTCAGGTTCACCGAGGGCCTTTTCAAAATTTGCAATTTCAAAATCTTCACTTTCATTTAGATAATTAAGGGCTCGGTTAGCTGCTGTTATTCGGGTGTTTTGATCTGTTTCCGAGTTGAGTCCTTTGTTTGCGAAGTTAATGCAGAGCTCTCCAAATTTCTTGGTCATATAATCTTCATCTCTAATGGGAGCGGCTGCTACGAAGTCCTTATTCCAAAATTGCGTATTTCCAGATTTATCAAAGAGATACACGATGTAACCTTTTTCTTTTTGATGATTCAGAATGAGGCACCCCTTGTCGACTTTGTCTGGGTAAATTCCATGTTGGGTTGTCAGAGTCAGGTCCCCATCTTTATCCGAAATTTGTAGGAAAGGCACCTTGTTTTCGCTTTTTATAATACATATTCCCGATACAGATTTTCCTTTAATGATAATTCCCTCGATCAGGGAAATGCAGAGATCTCCTGATTTGATGTTTGGGTGATATGATTTTGCGTAAAGGTGATGCGCTATTTCTTTTGCTGTATCTAATAGGGCGTCACTGTCATTGAAAGCTGTATGAGCATAATCAAAAAGAGGGTTTCCTTCTTCAGTTTTGATTCCTTGCAATTGATGAGGGTCCAGAGATCTGAACGGATTTAGAAAGCAACTCGTGAGAAGATTAGATTCTTCATCATCAAATTTGCATAATTCCTTAGAAGTAAGAAGTGGTTCACCTTTGAGAGGGTTGCCAATTTTTGCTAGGGCAAGACTAGTGAGTCCAGCTTCTCTGAGGTTTACCGCTAAAGCCATGAACAGTAGAAAGAAGATCGCAATAGCGAGCTTGTATTCAAAAAATCCGAAGAGTTTTTATTTAACTGTAATTGTTATTTCTTCTGAAATTACCGGAGGCTGATGAACTCTATGGAGATGGTCAGCAAAGACCAACTTCAAAGTGTGCTTTCCTGGTTTAAGCTCAAGGAATGTTTCTGTCTGGCCTGCTCCAAAATGTTTGAGTGTTTCTGACATGGAAAGCGGGAGGTTCATGTCAAACTTTGCTCCATCGATAATTAAATGATGATGACCGGTGTTGGGGAACTTTATCCCTGCTGGAGCAATCCCCATTTTTTTCAGGCCGAACTTAACTAAAAATTTTGTTTTTACTGTTTTGCCGTCTTTAGGGGAAATAATGTAGGCTTTTGCGCCTTTAGGCGAAGCCATTTTAGGCTCAGCTTTTGGCGCTGGTTTTTTGGATTCCTCGGCATACATGATGCTGGGGGTGATAAGAATAAAGGCAGCAGTTGCGACAGTGTTTATTATACTCATTGATTTATATTTTTGATTATTAGAGTTAACTAGGTTCTTCAATCAAATGTCGAGCACGTTATTGAAGATTTTACCATAATTTTAAAGCAAAGAGCCGGTTCCTTTTTTCAAGGAGACCGGCCCTTTAGGCTGTAATTGATTATACTTTTATTATTTGGACACTAGGTTTCGTGTTTCTTTTAGGAATCCATTAGCTGTAACCTTTTTTGGTGCGGCATCAGCATCAAGATCTCCTATAGCATATTGTATTCCTGCTAGATAGTGTTTGAGAATATCAGGATTCCAGTAGATTTCATCTCTGTGTCCAAGTGAGCAATAGAATATTCTACCTTCACCATATTTATCAAGCCAGGCAATTGGATATGATCCTTCCTTACCGCTATTGCCTCTTCCCTTATCCACAATTTCACCAGACAGGCTAAGTAGCATGCGGCGCTCGTCTGCGGAAGCGGTGTCTTTACGGAATTGATAAATTTCGTCAGCGATTTCAAAATCCTTACCAGAAAATGCGGCATTAAGTGGGTGGTTTGGCTCAAGATTTTTGACTCTTATTTTAGTGTGCCAAGGATGCCCAGCGAATGCTCCGCCCATCATGTCGTTGAAGTCTTTCCACTTCTTATATGTGTCGGTAGCTGAATGTGTGCCGATTAGTCCTTTTCCTGATTTTACAAAATCGACTAAACTTTTTTTAAGTCTATCTTCTCGGCCTTCTTCTTTGGATTTAAATACTTCCCCAGTTGTGTTAAGGAAGATTACCGCATCAAATTCTTTTAATTTTTCAGGCTCAAAAAAGGAATCATCTTCAGTCGCAGTCACTTCAAATGCGCCTGTTGATTTACCCAGTTGTTTCATTGCTTCGACTCCGGTCGGGATGGATCCATGTCTAAATCCGGCAGTTTTTGAGAAGACTAGAACTTTGCGGGCTTTGGCGGGTTTAGCTGGAGCCGATTTTGGTAAGTTAGCGGTAATCTTTTCGGCGTTTGATTGCTTTTTATTTTTCTGTGCATTTGATACCGCCATTGCTGCGGTCAGTATGCTGACAGGGATTAAGGCTGTAAGTGTTCGTATATTCATAATTAGATATTTGATTATTT